>OIZO01000005.1_pt1 | contig 227006 bp, 217 predicted proteins | sample 1588551 | NCBI WGS metagenome assembly OIZO01 (sample SAMN03283271) | human gut metagenome | biome: human-associated habitat; material: feces | host: Homo sapiens | place: Peru | collected 2012
GGTTTTGCCACTCGCCGCCCTTGTAACGCCATTGAATATACAAATCGGTCTTTTGGATTTCAATTTCCTTACCATTTGTACCGTCAATTCCGTTTATACCGTCTTTTCCGTCGTTACCCGCCGCCTTGATGCCGGTGTCGATTTCTCCGATCCACCAGTTGCCGTTTTCGCCGATAAAAGGTGTTTTACCGTCTTTGCCGTCAGAGCCGTTTTGTCCGTTTGTTCCGTCCTTGCCGTCGGCTCCGTCTTTACCGTTTATACCGTCTTTACCGTCTTTACCGTCAACGCCGTCTCTGCCATCCGCACCTTTTAATGCGGTAAGGTCGTAGAGGTTCAGCCATATTTCATCGCCGACATATCGCCATTGCAGGATATTTTCGCTTACACGGAATTCCGGTGTCTTACCGTTTGCTCCGTCTGCGCCTTTCTGCCCAGTAGGGCCTGTGATATCGGCTATCGCAACAAGATTTTGCCACTCGTCGCCCTCATAACGCCATTGTATGTGGGTTTCGGCTCGTTGCACCTCTATATTTTTGGCGTTAATGCCGTCATTGCCGTCGGCTCCGTCTTTGCCGTTTGTACCATCTTTTCCGTCAGTACCGTTAATGCCGTCCTTGCCGTCGGCTCCGTCCTTGCCGTCGGCTCCGTCTTTGCCGTCAATACCGTTTTTTCCGTCGGTGCCGTTAATGCCGTCCTTTCCGTTTGTACCGTCTTTGCCGTCCTTTCCGTTTGTACCGTCTTTGCCGTCAAGACCGTTTTTTCCGTCGGTGCCATTTATACCGTCCTTACCGTCGGCACCGTTTTTACCGTCAACGCCGTTTATACCGTCCTTACCATTTTCTCCGGCAGCACCCCGCAACTCGGAAAGCGCCACAAGGTCGCGCCATTCTTCTTCAGCGGGGTATCTCCATTGGATCGCCGTGCCGTTGTTCCGCACCTCCGGCAGTGCAGCGGCACCGGTTTTTTCCGCTTTGCCGCATCCTGCGACAAAAACGATGAAAAGCACCAAAAGCATACATGTGAGCAGTTTTTTTCCTGTTTTCATCTTCTTTTCTCCGTTTCGCCGTCCATAGACAGCTTAAAATCATATTTCATTTCAAGCAAGGCAAACAGCTTATGCATAACCGTAACGGCAAGCTCCCGAATATCAATCGAGCCGATAAAAGCAAGCACCCTTTCCTGCTCCTCCTTCGGCACAAGATACACACGCATTGCCGCCGTTAAAAACCTGTTGAGTTTGCGCTCCAACGGGAAATGAATATCACATTTGCGAGACATATAGTTACGCATAAGTCCTGCCGTGCCTATTTCCATTTCATAAAAGTCGCTGTCGCTGTAATCGGGGAAATTTGCGCCGAATATCTGCTTTAATTCCGCCGTAGTGTGCAAATAAATGTATTCCGCCGTGTCGGGTACCGAATAAGCTTCAATATATATTTCTCTCAGATTTTCATTCAGCTCCGTGAGAGTAAGCTGGAGACAGGTTTCCACCGCATAAGCAAAAACGGGCGGCAAATTTTGATCCGCAATGCTCCTTGCCACGCTGAACTGACCGCTGAACATTGTTTCGACTAAATCAAGCAAAATTTTGTCCTTAGTCGGGAACAAATTCAGATAGCTTCCCCTTGCGACGCCTGCTTCGTCAACGATTTGGCTGACCGAGGTATTCTTATACCCCTGCTCCAAAAAAAGACGGACGCATGCGGTCAGGATTTTTCTCTTTGTCTCACTGCTGTTTCTTCTCAATTATAGCACCTCTTAATAATTATATTGGTATATATACCAACAATATCATATAAGAAGTAAAAAATCAAGCAATTTTTTGAGATTTTTCGGCACACAGAACGGCATAATTTTATCAAGGCAAGCTCAAACAAAAAAGTTGCGCAAAGGCGTGCTTTATGATAGACTAAAATATAGGATATTTCATTTTATTTTGTTCTATATTGAATTTTCGAGCAAAAAGCGTTATGAGGAAGCGAGGCGTTACCCCGTGAAGCGAAGCAGGAAGCAAATACTTTGTGCGATATTCGTTATTGCGATTATTGCGGCGGCTTACGGCTGCCGTACACTTACACTGCTCGATATCGGCGGCAAAGCATACAATTTCATCCGTGCAGGGCTTTATTTGCTGCTGTTTTCCGCATGGGGCTTTTCTCTTGACAGGCGCATAATTCAAAAGCAGGTGCTTCATTATCTGCGTATGATTTCTGCGCTTATTATTATTTGGCTTTCCTTACGCACCGTGAAATATGAGCTTGTCAGCGATCCCACCGCATCAAGATATTTATGGTATCTTTATTATCTTCCCATGCTGTTTATTCCGCTGTTCGGAGTGTTTATCGCCATGACGTTGGGAAAATCCGAAAACTACCGTCTCACGTCAAGAACGGGTATGCTTGCGATTATCCCGTCGGTGCTTTTCTTGTTTGTCATTACAAACGACCTGCACCAATTAGCGTTTGCATTCAACGGTGCTCCGAGTAATCCGAGCAACGGCTTTACGCATCAGCCGATTTACTATGCCTGCCTTGTGTGGATAGTCGGCTGTATGACCTTTACATTAGCCTGCCTGTTCAAGAAAAGCCGTATTCCCTACGGCGACAAAAGGCGGCTGACTCCGTTTTTGCTCGGCTGTGCAATTGTTCTGTACGGTCTTTTATACCTATTAGGCTTTGGCTTTATACGCCGTTGGCTCGGAGATATGAACGTAGCCTTTTGCCTTTTGTATGCGGCGATTTACGAAAGCTGTATTCAATGCAGAATGATACAGTCGAACGACAACTATGATGAGCTGTTCCGCATTTCGGGAATAGGCAGCTACATAGCCGACAGCGACGGCAATATCATTTTACGCTCCGACAGCGCAGAAAATATCGCAGAGCTTCCCATCCTCGAAAAGCCCGTTATATATCACGGAAATATGCGTGTCTCCTCCGCAAAAATAAGCGGCGGATACGTTGTTTGGCAAACGGACGTCGGCAGGCTTATGGCGTTGCAAAAAAGGCTTGACGTTACACGAAAGGAGCTTGAGGAAAACAAAAAGGCTCTCGAAGAGGCGTACCGTGTAAAAAAAGAACTGCACGAGCTTCGTGAGAAAAACCGAATATACGACACGCTTGAAATAAAGGCGAAAAAGCAGAGCGACTCCTTGAGCGCTATGCTTGAAAGCTGTAAAACCGCAGATGAGGCAGAGGCGACACAGCTTTTCAAAAAAATTACCATTATCGGCTCATATATCAAGCGATTTGCAAACCTGAATTTCCTCGGTGCAGAGTATGAGCTGCTTCCGAAGCAGGAAATACGCCTCACGTTTGATGAAACTGTGCGAGCTTTGAGCTTCTATGGCGCACAGGCGGCGGCTATATATCAGATGACAAAGCCTCTGAGTTGCGACGCCGCAATTTTCTTCTATGAATTTTTGGAAAACGTCATTGAAAAAGCTCTCGACGGCTTGCAGTCGATTGTAATTACCGTTTTTGACGGCGAAATGCGATTGTCGGTTGAATGTGATACCGATTTTTCCGAATTTGTCTCCGAGCGTTGCTCTGTTATTTTTGAGGACGGCTCGTGGCTTATATCGGTACGTTACGGAGGTGAGGGCAATGCCTAAAATAAAGCTGCTGCGCCGAAACGCAGTAAAAGAAGGCTTTGACAGGCTGCCGCTTGCCGTTTGCTTTTTCAATACAAAGGGTATTCCCGTTTTGTGCAATTTGCAAATGTACCGCCTGAGCCGATATTTGCTCGGAAGCGATTTGCAATATCTCGGCGAAATGGAAATGGCTTTGAATTCTCCGCCGACGGGCGTTACGCCGACCAAACGCACGGAAAGCACCTACATTTTCCCCGACAAAACGGTGTGGCAGTTTGAAAAAAGCGTTGTAAGCGACGGCAAGGGAAGCTCATATATCCGTCTTATGGCGGCTGACGTTACGGAGCTTCACAATGCATTGCTCATGCAGGAGCAGGAAAACAAGCAGCTGCGAAAAGATGCAACGGAGCTTGCCGAGTTGTCAGAAAATGCGCAGGCGGTTGCACGTGAAAAGGAACGTCTTTCGGCAAAATCAGCCTTGCACGACAGCCTTGCCGCTTGCCTTACCGTTACAAAGCAGTATGTCGGCGGAAATCTCAAAAGCGTATCCCGTGAGCAGATTATAAGCGAGTGGGAGCACAGTATCGCCTTTCGCAATATGGGTAAAATGACCGCAAAGGAGCGACTTTTATCGCAGGCTGAAAAAAGCGGAATTAAATTGAGAGCCGACGGCATGAAATTGCCCGACGAATATTCGGATATTTTGTATTCCGCAATAGTCGTAACGTTGAACAATGCCGTGCAGTATGCGAAAGCGGCGGAGCTTCATATAACCGTAACGCAAGGCGAAAATTATTATATTATTTCAATCGGAAATGACGGCATACCTCCCGAAAAGGAGATTGTCGAGGGCGGAGGACTTACAAACCTGCGCCGCAAGGTCGAAAAAACGGGCGGATATATGCGTGTGCAGAGCTTACCCGACTTTGTACTGCGTATAGGCGTGCCGAAGATATAAATATCATAGGGGGTATTTATGAAAAAGGTATTGATAGTCGAGGATCAGGCGCTTGCAAGGAGCTATCTTATTTCCTGCGTTGAAAAATGCGCAGATTGCGAGGTTGCGTGTGCGTTGACCTGCGCCGAAACAGCACCCCAAAAATGCGGCGAGGGCGATATTGCGCTTGTGCTTATGGATATTTGCACGGAGCGAGACTCGGACGGTCTTGCCGCCGCAGAGAAAATTAAAAAAAGTCATCCGAGCATAAAGGTCGTTATGGTTACCTCTATGCTTGAGGGGCGATTTCTTGACAGGGCGAAGCAAATCGGCGCAGACAGCTTTTGGTACAAGGACGCACCCTCGGAGGATTTGGTAAGCGTTATCGAGGGTACGCTTGCAGGCAAGGAATATTGGCCCGACAGTACGCCCCACGTTCAGCTCGGGCGTGCGCTTTCGTGCGATTTATCCGATCAGGAGCTTGAAACCCTGCGTTTACTGTGCGAGGGAAACAGCAATGCGGAAATTGCCGAAAAGCTGAATATTGCGGAGTCGTCGGTACGCACCTATATAAACCGTATGCTTACGAAAACGGGCTATGAAAGCCGCAACCGCTTGGTTATAGCCGCCGTCAGCAAAAGGCTTATCGTGCCGAGAAATCAGCTTGACCCCTCACAGGAAATATAAAAAAACGGCAGTCAAGACTGCGTGTTCACAATTTGTTTACAATTACAGGCTCATTTGTCCTCACTTTTGAGGACAGACAGAGCCTTTTTTATTTGATACAATAAAGTTGCAGGAATATACTTATTTGCCATCGAAGGGAGGGTAGTGCGATGCAGAAAATTATAGTAGATATGCAAAACTTCCTGTTTGCCGATGCGGTTGCGACCGCCTTTGAAAATTCGGATTACGACATTGAGGTCGTAAGTGCCGAAACCCCCGATGATACGGCAGAGCTTTGCAGGCTGTATAAGCCCGAGGTACTGATAATGGAGGTTACGGGCTACCCTCCGTGGCGATTAAGCGAACGGCTGAAGCTTCGGGAAACGGTGCTCTCGGAGTGTCCCGAATGTAAGATTGCTCTTATCGTTGACTCGAACACCGAGAAGCAGACGGCAAAGGCAATCAGAGATGCAAAGAAAAACGGCATAATCGACCAGTTTTTCTACGGCTCTATGACGGCGGAATACTTAATGGATCAAGTGTACGCCATGTAAAAGGTTTACAAAATTACAGTTCATTTCACACTAAAGGGAGGAATCGAGATGAAACCTAAAAGGGCAAGCAATAAAATAATAAGCGTGTTGCTGACGCTTATTATGCTTATCGGTATGCTTCCGCTTTCGATTATACCGACACAAGCGGCAAGCTATAACCCGTCTCCGAATTGGACGTCAGTAAGCAACAAGGACGGAAACTATTTCGGACTCGGTGTTTTACAAACATTTTTAAGAAGTCCCAACACCGAATATTTGAAGCTCACAAGTAACTTGAAATATGTCGGCGACGACGATTACAAATTGAACATAACCGTTAAAGGCGTTAAGTACCTCGACCTGAACGGTCACGCGTTGGTTTACGGTGTTGACAAACGCGATTACTCTTGGTACAACCCTTTCATAACCATAGAAGAGGGTGCGGAGCTTTATATTTATGACTCCGCAGGCAAGGGCGGCTACATTCATTATGAGGGCAAGCTGACCAGCAAGGATGATGAAATCCAGCGAACTCTCATAACTGTTAATAAAGGCGGAAAGCTTGTGGTCAACGGCGGACAGCTTGAGGCAGGCCGTTCAAAGGAAATTTACGGCAAATGGTATTCGGACGATGACACATACACAGGAAATATCCGCCACCAAATTGTCGGATATGCAGTCAAGATTAACGGAAACGGTACAGCCATAATCAACGGCGGCGAATTCTACGGCAGAGGAGATGATTACGCTGCCATTTACGCCGACAATAATTCAACCCTTATTGTCAATGACGCATATATACAGGGTTCGGGCGGTGCACGCGGTATATCATGTCTCGGAGCCAAAAACGTTTCTATTCGCAGTGTGGAAATCGACACAAAAAAGGTTGACCGTTATGCAGATTTTGGCGGCGGCGGCAGCTACGAATCCAGATATAAATACGGCGAATACGGTATGGCAATCAACGGAAAGTTAAGTGACTATGTTGTAGGCAACGTAAAAATCACACAATCAGACCCGTATGAAAAGAATTTTGCCGGACGCAGAGTTCATCAGTACGCAACCGTTACACCGGCAGAAACACCTGCAAATGTCGGCTTGCAGTTGCAAGACCCCGGTTGGTCAACGTTCTCAACCGACACTACCAACCTCGTTACAGCCGAGGAAAGACGTGTAAGCATCAAGGACGACTTCACACCGCATTACAGCGGCTATGAAAACGAACTGTTCCGAGATTACAATAACAATACGGACTATACGATACTTTCCGAATGGCAGATTTTTGACAAAAACGGCAAAACAGCGGTAAGTAACCATCAGTCCTCTCAAGCCTCAAGCTATGCAGGCTTGGAAAAGTCGATTGATATGCGTAAATTTAAGGCTGTCAACGGCACGGACGACTTAAAGCTCACAAACGGCGAATTGTATGTGCTCCGCCTGACAATATACGAAATTTGGCGTGGCTACACGAAGCAGATGGCGATAACACGAACTGCCGAAATGAACTTCGGCGCAGCTCCCGACCTGTCGGGTCTTGACTTCGGCATATCCGCACAGCAGGAAAGATCGGGCACAAGTTTCAGCGTTAAAGTTACACCGTCCGAGACAAACGGCGTATTGCCGTACCTGCTCAATCGGTCAATCACATACGGATATGAATTGCCCAACAGCTCGGCAGGTAATGTTTTAATGGAAGAGTGTAGGTATTCCTCAACCTTTGATACCGTTTCTTTCGGCAATTTGCCGACAGGTAAGCAGACTATTGTCGCTCGCTTGCAGGGTAATGACGCTTTCGGCTTTAAGCAGGAATTTACCGCCCGTCAAAACATATTCGTTATGCCTCGAATCAAATTAGGCTTACCAAGCGGACAATGGACATATTCGTTACAGCCCGGCGACACATACGATACTATAAGCTATCACGAGCATAGATTGAGAGCCGTCAGCTCCGAAGAGCTTGCTTCGGCAGGACTTTCAGGCTCGAATATATCGTGGGAAATGTGGAACAGCACACAGGGCAAATGGGTTAATGCCAACAGCGGTATAAGCGGTGTCAGCAAAATGTCCACAGGCGAGCTTAAACTTACAGACGGTCGCTCGGGCGCTTACCGTGCAAAGGTTTATTACAACGGTCAGTGGTGGTATTCTCCGCAGGCATTCACCTTTGTCGGCAAGGACTACGGCTCAACACATAAAATCACGGCAACGGTTGACAGAACGGAAATGGAAAACACTAAAGCAAACTCCGCTACCGTATCAATTATGCCGAACTTCGACGGTGCCGATTGGGGCAAGCGTTGGCACGCATCTCTTATCATATATGAGGGCAACGTTCCAGCAGAGGCTTTTGAAAAATTCAAAAAGTCCTCATCTGCGCAGATTCTTCCCGACGGCGGAATTCGCATATCCTTCCCTGCGACAAAATTTACAGAAAATAAAGACGCATCCGTTCAAAAGCTAAACACGTGGTCAATCTTCCTGCTTCAAGGGGAGAAGATTCCTACGGGTAAATACACCTTTGTTCCCTATGCAGAGGTTGAGAACACAAGCTACTCTGTCAAGGGTACGCCCTTCACGATAACCGTAAACAAGCGTATAACAGGTATGGATATTACGGCTGACGGTCAAAATGCTACCAACGGCAAGGGCACCACGGTTGACGATGCGCCAAAGGTTGTTATGGACACCTCAACCAACAAGATGAGGCTCAACAAGATTTACACACCCATAGACGCAAATCTTCCAAACAAAAATGTTACTACCACCTGGTCATCAAGCAACACGAACATTGCAACCGTTGACTCAAGCGGTGTTGTTACCGCAAAACGTCCCGGTACCGTTACAATAACAATGACCCACAAGGGCAAAATCGGTACGGAGGAAGTAAGCTACACCCGTTATCTAAAGGTAGTTGTTCCCATAGCAGAGGTACAATTCAGCGGCCCCGACTGGTATAAGCAGCTCGGTAAAACCTACAAGGACGTTCAGCTGAACATTACAAAGGTACGCTGTGCCAACGGCGAATGGCTTGACGGCTCAACCTATTTGACAAGTAAGCTCGTTTCAAAGGGTACAAGAGACGGAAGCAACAATTCTGTCGGCAGCGTTTATAATGATAAGGTTGCATACAACGACAACTATCGTATTTACTATGAGCTGACCCCGAAAAAAGGCTATCAGTTCCAGCTCAAGGAAGCTACGGTATCCGGTGATTACTATATCACTAACGATATGAAGCTTAAAATTACCCGAGTAGACTCAACCGATATGAACACCGCCGCAAATCAAGGCTATTTCGCTTTGAACTACAACGGACACTACTATGTACCCAAGTATGACACGGAGGAAGCATATCAGGCTCACAACTGCGGTATTTCAATCACAGAGGATCTCCCCTGCCTGCGTGACCCGTCGGCTGTGTATATCGACACGGTTGCGGTTGAAACAGACGAGCCGAAGGAGGGCGACCTTCGTTACGGCGGAGAAATCCCCGAAAGCGACGACGAGCTTAAAAAGCTGGGCAGCCGTCCCAATATGATAAACGCTCGCATAATTACATTGATGGGCGAAAAGGCGGCAGACGGTCAGGATTTAATCGGTCTTACCAGCAGTATAAACTATAAGCTCAACACTCCGCTTGTGGGCGGCGGTACTCCCTTTACGCCGCTTGCGGAGGGTGAGGCTTCCAACAGCAACTACGGTGCTGAATACATTGATGTTCTTTTCGAAACAGGTGCAGACGGCTATCCGACAATCAGCCGTACAAACCTTGAAAACACACGTTATGAAGCGGCGACCTACGCTCACTCTCTCAGGCTTTTTGCAGGCAACACGGGACAGGACGGCAAAACCTACTACTTCGCCCCTGATGTTAAGCTGATAATCAACGGCAGAGAGGTACAGCTTATAGACAAGGACGGCACAAGCAGCGGATATTCCGACGCTTCCGACATAACGGCAACCTACTACGTAACAGCCGACCCGAGACCTGCATTCGTAAACGGTACGGTATCGGGACTTACGGCACCCACAACAGACGAAATCCCTGCGACGACAGATGACCTTAGCGTAATCGGAACGGACTCAAAGGGTGTTACCACGGATAAAATGTACGCTTCGGGTCTTGTTTGGTTCATTGACAAGAACGGAAACGGAAAATGGGACGAGGGCGAAACCTGTACCGCAGGCAACGGTCTTGCCGACGACGGAAAATTCTTGGGCGGTAAAGATTACAGCGCTTATGTAATGCTCTCCGCCGAAGCAGAGGACGGACGAATAGACAACACGGCGTTCACTCTCAAATTAAGCGACGTCGCAACACCCCTCAGCACAACCGAAGCAAAGGGCGCTTACAAATTCCCGAAAACGCAGTATATTCCGCCTGTGCTCAAGTTGACGGCTACGGGCACTCAATTAGGTGCTAAAATCGACAAGGCATTGGGCACGGAAAACTTCGCAGGCTTCGTTTACGGAGTTGACACGCTCAAAACAGGCACGGCACTTGCCGACTGCCTGACCGCAGACCTCGGCTTGGTTGAGGTTACCGCTAACGCTAACGGCGTATTGTCAACGGGCGCTTCAATTCTCCTGAAGGATAAGGAGAAAAAGGTTTATGAAACCTACTCATACGTTTACTTCGGAGATATTAACGGAGACGGTGCGATTGACGCATTCGACGCATTTGCGATAGACAAGAGCATAAACAACCACTCAACGCTCGGCGACGCCTCCGCAGTAGCGGCAGACGTCAACGCAGACGGCGAAATCACAATCGCAGATATATCCTTGATTATGACTGCTTCCGTCAGCAGCGAGGATGTAATTTCACAGGCAAGATAACTGACATTTGAACCTTGTCGGTTATCGGGTAAAAACGAGGGTGTCAGGCAAGCTGCTCGGCACCCTTTGAAATTGTAAAAATTTTGATTTGAAAATGCACGAATAAAACGGCAAAACCTGCACAAGCTATAATATCATCTATGGGAGGTGATATTATGGAAAATACAGGCGTTAAGTGCGACGTATGCGAGTGTGTGTACAACACCGACGGCTGCGGCTGTAACAAAACCGTCATTGAGGTAACTCACGACTGCTCATGCACAAATGAAAAGGTGCAAAACCCTCATTTCTGCAAGAGCTATGAAATGAAATAATCAATGAACGCAAAAAAACGGAATGTGAAGCTCAAATTTCACATTCCGTTTTGTTTATTTTACGGCTTTTTGCCGTTTTCGTTCCTTTTTGAGAGCGTACACGTCGAGCAATCGCCCGAACAGCCTACGCATTTGCCTTTTTTTCGACATTTTACGATATAAATAATTGCCGCCGCAACCGCTATCGCCAAAATCGAAATTACGATAATATCTGCCCTGCTCATACTATAAGACTTCCTATGCTGTACACTATGAATGCCGCAAGATACGCTACCGCACATTGCATAAACACAACTCCGACGGTTTTTGCCCGTGAGCCGAGCTCCTTTTTAATTGTTGCGACAGCCGCTACGCACGGTGTATAAAGAAGCGTAAACACAAGGAAGCTGACAGCCGAAAGTCCGTTGAAAATGCTCGGAAGAACAGTTCCGAGCTCCGCCGTGCCCGTGTTCATAAGCACCGACAGGGTACTTACAACAGCCTCTTTTGCCGTAAAGCCCGAAATCAGAGCCGTTACAGCCCGCCAATCGCCAAATCCAAGCGGTGTGAATATGGGAGCTATAAATTTGCCCACCATAGCAAGCAAGCTGTCTGCGCTGTCATCAACGACATTGAGCCTTGTGTCAAACGACTGTAAGAACCAAATTATAATCGTCGCAAGGAAAATTACCGTAAACGCTCTTTGCAGGAAATCACGTGCCTTTTCCCACAAAAGCAGGAAAACGCTTTTCGGCGACGGCATACGGTAATTCGGAAGCTCCATTACAAACGGTACGGGCTCGCCCTTGAAAGCGGTCTTTTTGAGTATCAAAGCCACGATTATACCGAGCACGATACCCGTTACATAAAGCCCTATCATAACAAGCGCACGGTATTTTGCAAAAAATGCCGCCGTAAACACCGCATATATCGGAATTTTCGCCGAGCAGCTCATATAGGGCGTTAAAAGTATTGTCATTTTACGGTCACGGTCAGACGAAAGAGTCCTCGTTGACATTATTGCGGGAACGGAACAGCCGAAACCTATGAGCATCGGTACAAAGCTTCTGCCCGAAAGTCCGATTTTTCGAAGAAGCTTGTCCATAACAAAAGCAACTCTCGCCATATATCCCGTATCCTCAAGTATCGACAGGAAGAAAAACAGCGTAACGATTATCGGCAAGAAGCTCAAAACGCTTCCGACGCCTGCGAATATACCGTCGATAATCAAGCTGTGCACAACAGGGTTGATTCCGTATGCCGTAAGCCCTTTATCGCACAAGTTTGTAAGAGCGTCTATGCCGAGCGAAAGCAAATCCGAAAGCCTTGAGCCGATAACGTTAAACGTAAGCCAGAACACAAGGAACATAACGCCGAAGAACACCGGCAGGGCGGTATATTTGCCCGTAAGCACCTCGTCCATTTTAACGCTTCGCTTATGCTCACGGCTCTCATTACATTTTACGACCGACTGCGTCACGGATTTTTCAATAAACGTATAGCGCATATCGGCAAGAGCAGCGTTGCGGTCAAGACCCGTATCGTGCTCCATTTCAACTATGCTGTGTTCGATAAGCTCTCGCTCGTTTTTGTCAAGCTCAAGCCTGTCGGCAAAGTATTCGTCGTCGCCCTCAATAAGCTTTGTAGCACAAAATCTCGGCGGAACGGATATATTGCGTGCGTGATCCTCGATTACATGCGCAACTGCGTGAATACAACGGTGCACAGGACCGTCCGAACAGAAGTCTATCCTCTTTGGCAAAATGCGATTTTTCGCAACATACACCATTTTATCCGAAAGCTCGGAAACGCCCTCGTTCTTTGCGGCGCTTATCGGGATTACGGGAACGCCGAGGCTCTCGCTGAGCTTTTTGACGTCAACCGTGCCGCCGTTCGCCCTGACTTCGTCCATCATATTGAGCGCCACAACCATCGGCAAATTAAGCTCCAAAAGCTGCAACGTCAAATAAAGATTTCTCTCAATATTCGTAGCGTCAACTATATTGATTATACCGTCGGGCTTTCCGTCAAGTATAAAATCCCGTGAAACTATTTCCTCCTGCGTATAAGGTCTTATCGAGTAAATACCCGGAAGATCGACAACGGAACAATTTTTCGTGCCCTTAATGTCGCCCATTTTCTGATCGACCGTAACACCCGGGAAATTGCCGACGTGCTGATTTGAGCCTGTCAGCGCATTAAAAAGTGTCGTTTTGCCACAGTTTTGGTTACCTGCAAGTGCAAATATCATTTATAGTCTGTACCTTTCATATATAAAATATTATATCTTTTCAACCTCTATAAGTCTTGCGTCCGCTTTTCGAAGTGTCAGCTCATAGCCTCGCACCCTTATTTCTATCGGATCACCCATTGGTGCGGTTTTTTGAAGAGTTACGGCTGTGTGCGGAATAAGTCCCATATCAAGAAAACGCAGTCTGAGAGCTCCCTCTCCGCCCACGGTTTTTATAACCGCCGTTTCTCCGTTTTTAAGCATATCAAGAGTCATTTTCATTCCCCCGAAACCTTACAAATTTTGCTTTCTTATTATTGTATAATGTTAGCACAGCCCCACTTTTATTGTCAACAGTTAAAGCTATATTTCAAATCAAAAATATCGAACAGACAGCGGACAAGATTTTGCCGTCAAAATTATTTCTAATTATAAGAAAAATTCACCTGCTCCGTCAATAAATAATCGGCTTATGGAAAATTTCATATTTATTTGGTATAATAAAACCCAACTCTGACAAACAACATAAGTTTTATTTGACTCTACGGTTCGTTTGGTGTATTTGTTGTATTTTTATGCTATGATTCTTGCGAAAGGAGATGTGGTTTATGAACCAAGAAAAAATAGGAAAATTTATCGCCGAGCTTCGCAAAGAAAGCAATATGACACAAATAGAATTAGCCAACAAATTAGGCGTAACCGACAGAGCCGTTTCTAAATGGGAAAACGGTCGAGGCCTTCCGGATGTTTCACTATTCGAACCGCTTTGCAAAGAGTTTAATATATCCGTAAATGAATTGCTAAAAGGAGAAAAAATAAAAGAAAACGACGCAGAACATTTATCGGCAGAAACTATGATTAGCTATAACAAATATATTAAACGAAGAGAAAAACAAAAGATGTTTCTTTTACTAATCATAATTGCAATTGTTTTATGTGCTTTTCTAACAACGGCAATACTGTCTTTTAACAAAACCTTCTTCAAAACAAAATACACTTCTGATTTTATTAACGGTATCACCATTCCAATTCCTAAATATTCTTATTATAGAGAAACAGGCGGAATGGATGCATACACCACAAAATTAAAAACACTAAAACAACCTGACGAAGTTAATGTTTTTATTGATAGCTATTTACGGTCTTTGGAAAAGGTAGAATATGGCAATGAAATTTATTATTATGACCAAGAAAACGATTTCACGATATTGCAATATAAAATAAACAATGCCGGTAAAAGTTTTGTTAATACAATCTATATAACATACGCAGAAGGCAGAATTGAAAGTTAAAACCTCATTATTCATAGCAGAATTAAGACCACCTACCGTTTGGTAAGTGGTCTTTTATATTATATATGGTATTAGCAAATGCAATGATTTTTTGAGGACATCATTCAGTTAATATGATACTCGTTATGAGTGCTAATTCGCAGTTAAGTTCTTTCGTTCTCTTTAAGTTGTTTATCAGAAGGCAGATATTATTTTACCGTAACATTCAACTTGCGCAAATCCGTAGAAACAAGCTTGATTTCAGGTGTGAATTTTACATTACCCTTATTATTTACAACAACATCAACATTTTCGTTATCGCAATTTACATCAAACTCTAATTTTACGCAGTTGTTTTTTAAGTATTCAAAGGACTCGCCGTCATCATTAAAATAACGGGCTGTAAATTTGCCGTTTTTAACAGGATAAACGGTAAAAACGACTTTTTCTGCGGATTGGTATGAGCACTCGCCCTCATCAACGGGAAAAACAGAGCCGGAACGAATAAAATATGGCACAGGCTTATCCGGCGGCAAATCGACCTTTACCGTGCTTCCGCCGCAATAAAGCTTTCCTGTTTCATTCAGATACCAATCGTCGCCCTTTGGCAGGTAAACAGACACCTGAGCTATGCCCTCATCAAGCACGCAGGCTGCCAAAACATCCCTGCCAAGCATAAACGCATCGGTATTTATATCAATATTTTCATCATCGTAATAAATATAAGGCGGAGCTTGCACGGGGACATCATTTTCCACGCTGTTATAAGCGCAATTATATAAATAAGGTATCAGGCTTTTGCGTTGTCTTAAAATCGCCTTTGCACCGCACAAGCCGCTTTCATAGCTCCACGGCATAGTAGCAGAGCCGTCGCCGTTCCAAGAATGAATTGTAAAACGTGGTTCAAAAACGCCGTGCTGCATCCATCTTAAAAGCAATTCTTCGGAAGGCATTTCGCCTGAAAAGCCGCCTAAATCGTGTCCGTAAAAATAAAAGCCTGAAAGGGACATTGTCATTCCCACATAATGGCAAAAACGCAAATCGTGAAACGAAGTAAAATTATCGCCGGACCAGGTTTGCGCCAAGCGTCTGACACCGCTGTTTCCGCTTCTCGTAGATAAAAACGGACGCTTCTCGGGATATTTTTTCATTTGCGCCTTGTACGAAGATAATACCATTAAATAAGTTAATATCGGACGAATTCTGCACGCAGAAGCTTTTTCGCCAAATCCTGCGGCAACAGCGTCGGTTGCCTTAATATCAAACTCGTTATTATCATTCCATGTAGCGTCAATTCCGAAATCAAGCAGCTTTTCGGTTACCTGACTGCCCCAAAAATCGAAGGCGTCGGAATTTGTAAAGTCCAAATAACTGCCCACGCCGTCCCAGAACTGCGTTACATAGGGTGTTCCGTCTGCATTTTTAACGAAAAATCCTTTTTCCGCCAACTCATCATACATTGGATGCGAGGTCAAAAAAGCAGGCTTGATATTCGGAATTAAATGAATGCCTGCATTATTGTAATCGGCAACAAATTTTTTAGGATCGGGGAACTTATCGTAGTTCCAATTAAAAACGCAGCGCAAATTGCCTATTGAAGTATATCCCGATGAAAGATAAAATCCGCCGCAGCTCAAATCAAGGTCTTTAATTCTATCCAAAAAGCCCTGCATTTGATTTTGTGCGTCGGGCGCATCAGTATATGCCATTGTGCTGCCGCAATAATCGAAGCTCCACTTAGGCGGAAAAGCCTGCTTGCCGCACAAGCGAGCGTATTGCTGTAAAACAGAAAGCTTGCTTCCGAAAAAGACATAATAAACCAAGCAATCGTCATCCGTCTTAAAATACTTGAAATGGCAGTAATAATTGTTGATTTCCCTGCCTAAATCAACAAAAGAGGTGTCTGTTGTATCGTAATAAATACCGTAAGCACCAACAGAATTTTCGCAAATATAAAACGGAACGTGCTTGTACAGGGGGTCTGTTTTTTCTGCGTCAAAGCCCATACTGTCCGCCGTTTCAATACGGTAAACCTGACCTGCTTTGTTTATCAGACCGCTTTTGTCGCCAAGTCCGAAAATATGCTCGTCGTCTTCCCTGGTAATATAATGGTATGACCCGTTTCCGAATTCGCCTTCAAAATTATAGGCAAGCGGTGCTCTGTCTGCGAACAAAAGCTTCGACTCTTTACTGTAAGACAGAATAAAATTATTCAAATCGAGGTCAACGGTAACGCCGCAATCAAGGACAAATTTCTCTTTATTTTCAAATTTCTCTACAACAGGTGCAACACAGTCAAACCCGTCCACGGATAATCTGCTTCTGCCGAGAGAGGACAGGTTATTATTCGGATTTACGGTAAAGGTCGGCAGCATTTCGGCGTTATCGTTAAAAACAGCCACACGCAAAGCACTGCCGCTTATGAAGTCAATGTTAATATTAACGTTATCGCACTTGTATTCACGGTGCGTTTCGTTTTCGTTTGTAAGCTTAAAAATATGATTAAATCTCATTATATTGATGCTCCGCCAATAAATGTATTTTTCAAAAGCTGTGGGGTATTCCAATGTGCCGGCCTTGTGTTTTCACAAAAAGTCATAACCTTAGCCGTGCCGGGCTTCCACATCGGTATTTCATTGCAATTAGGGTTTCCGTTTTTTGCAAAAGCAATAAAGGATTTTGCAAGCTGATTTGAAATTTCGTAATCAACAGCCTCAAAAGGTCGCCAATTTTTATCAAGAGTTGAAAAAGCATAAAGCAAATCGCTTGAATGCCAAGCACCCTTTTCATCGCCCGGCAAGCTGCGTGCAAAATAATAAATATAGCAATCGCTGGTTTTATCACAGGCAACCCATTTTTTATCGACAGCCTGCAAAACGGCAGGCACCATATCATTTTTTGTAATACCGATAATTTTAGGCATTTGAGGAATTGTCCTGTTGTTAAAATTCGACTGCGTAATTATTTTTCCGTCACAGACCGGCAGAGTGTAAAGCATACTTTTGAGCTTTTCCTCCTTGCACGCCTTATCCCAAGCACGGTAGAGCACCTCTTTATCCGCTTTTTTCAATTCGGCTATACTTTTAACTCCTGCATTTTCAACAATCTTATCCCAAAAAGCTCTTGTTTTTTCAGGGGTCAGGGGTTTTGCGAGAAAACGCTGTAAGCCGCCGCCACTCATCATTATTGCTCCGGAAAACCAACCTTTGCAAAGCGGATTTGAAAGATGAATGTCAACGCTCATCGCCCCTGCGCTTTGACCCGAAAGCACAATATTATTCGGATTACCGCCGAAAGCTTCAATATTTTCCCTAACCCATTTAATTGCGGCATATTGGTCAAAAAGTCCGAAATTACCGCAAACTCCGTTTTCATCGGTTAAATCAGGGTGTGAGCAAAAGCCGAAAGCATTAAGCCTGTAATTCATCGCAACGAAAATCACGCCGTTTTTTGCAAAATTTTCGCCGTTGATATGCGCCTCGTTTGAACTTCCGCCTGTAAAGCTGCCGCCGTGAATAAAAATTAAAACGGGACAGTTTTTAGCCTCTTTAGGCACATATATATTCAAAAATTGGCAATCCTCGCTGTATGTAAACGCCAAACCGTCTCTGAATTCATAGTGATAAAAAGGGTTAACCGTAGCATCATCATCAAACCCACGGTGCTGATATGAGCACTCCTTAAAGCAAGTTGCATCAAAAACACCCTGCCACTTTTCAATCACCTGAGGATATTCCCAACGCTTGGCATTTGCGTACTTTATGCCCCTGAATTCAAAGCAGTTTTCGCCGTCTATGCCTTGAATTTTTCCGCATTTTGTTTGCAATTCGACTGTTTTCATAGAATTATGCCCCTAAGTATATCAATCATTTTTATTGCCGTAAAGCTGCTTGTGCAAATCCTCGATTTCCGATTTGCCCAGCTTATAGCAAAAAGTCGTCAAAATAAACATAAGCAAAAGAATAACCGACGGCACTATTGTTGCCGCATCAAACATTTTCGTTAAAACCTGCTGCGATTGTACGGCTTGCGTGCCTTTGTAGCCGATAGCTCCAAGCACTGCCGGAACGCCTGCGCCTGCGGCTGTTTGACCCAATTTGCGTACAAAAGAATAAATACTGTAAGTCGTGCCCTCTTCACGCCTGCCCGACAAAAGCTCCTGATAATCCGTAACGTCCATAACAAGCGCCCAAACCTCAAGCACAAGGAAGGTTTGACCTGCACCCGAAAGGAACACAAGTCCGAGGAAAACATAAGGATTGTGAGCAAACGGGGTAAAACGCAAAAGGAACATCAAAGCGCTGCTGACAAAGGCAAAGCCCAAGCCTGCGCTGCAAATTTCCTTTTTTCCGAATTTTCTGATGAGCTTACCCATAAACGGCAAAAACAACGCCATAGGCAAATAGGTGCATATGGTAACAATGCTGTAAAGTCCCGGCTTTTCAAAGTAATTTTTGAAAAGATAATTATAAAACGTTTGCGTGTACATTTGAAAACAGATAAGAAACATAGATATAAAGCAAAGCACAACAAACGGCTTGTTTTTAGCAAGGACTTTGACGGTTTTCAGCAAATTATAATCGCTTGTTTTTTGAGTCGGCGGAAGTTGAATTCGCTCTTTTGTCAATCTAAAGTGGATAATAAAAAGAACAATAGTTAAAGCCGAAATTGCGCCTACGCACAATGAAAGCTTGTTCCCGTCAAGCACCTTTGACGAACTGCCGTCGGCATTGATTACAGTCGTGAAAACAACAAGCGGCATAAGAATTTGCGCCGGCAAGCCGCCGATTCCCGCACCGACAGAGCGCCACATTGAAAGAGATGAACGTTCAACCTCGTCATCCGTAATGGCACTTGCCAAAGAGCCGTAAGGAATATTGACGCCGGTGTACATCATTCCGTAGAAAATATATGTTATGTAAGCATAGATTAAGTATTGACTGTTCGACAATCCGGGGATTTTATAAAACATCAAAAACGCACCCACGGCAAGCGGAAAAGAAGCCCCTAAAATATAAGGTCTGAATCTGCCGTGCTTTGTCGGCTTTCTTGAGTCTATAAACGAACCCCACATAGGGTCATTTACAGCGTCCCAAATTCTGGCAACAAGCATTAAGATTGTTATGCTTGCGGCTGAAATGCCTAAAATATCGGTATAAAACATTGTTAAATACGAAGAAACAAGACTAAACGAGAGTATTCCGCCCATATCGCCCAAAGCATAACCAAGCTTATCCTTAAATTTAATTCCGTGCGTTTCCATAAATAGTCCCCTTAACCAAATTGTTGAAATTAAACAATAATATTATACATCGCTCGTCTTTGTTGTCAATAATTACGAATAAATTTGTTAACTGATTATGGAAATTTATGATTTTTCGTTTTTGCTGTTTCTTTGCAAAAATAAAAACAGCTGAAAAACCAAGAACAATCAAGGTCTTTCAGCCATTTTCGTCTGTACTGTTTTCTGCAGATTTTTCTTCTTGTCTTAGCGGTTCTTCAACCTCTGCTATATGATAAAAAGTTCAGCGGCAAATTCAAGCTTAGGCATAGGTGTTGTTTTTATCCCATCCGCATTTTTGAGGCCTTGCTTTCCATTTGGCACCCTGCCGACGTTACACCTAAGATCATACTCATGGCAATGATAACGCCATGCTACTCAATATGCCGGCCCCTATACCAAACAGGTTTCCAATTAACCACTTACTCATACCGATACTTTTTTCTACACAATCAGAAATTCATTTTCTTGCTCTATGTATCTGCAAAAGATAAATATACCGCAAACAAATTCCGGGGCAAAATCGCAAATATCTTCCACAGTCCACCCTCCTGCGATGCCCTTGTGTATAATACGGAGAACCTCCGTATGGTTGGTGTCTTTCAGAGAATAATTCTGGCTATTGTGCATTGTCAAAAGATATTCTTCGCCGTTCACAACAATGCTTGCATGGTCAATTCTTGGCATTCTGCAAATCGGCCATCCTGCTATGTTCGGATCATCGCCATCCGCATATCCGGGACGAGCAGAGCAGATTATCTGCCTTCCGTTGTCAGTCAGTATATATTCCCGGTTTATTACATCGCTAAAGTCTGCTTCTGCCTTGTCGAGGTTACGGATATCTGCCGTTAAAAGCAACTCGTCTGCGGCGCTGAAAATCTTTCTTTGCGGACCGATCAACGAGCTTTTTATTTTTGCCAAAGCGCGCTGCGGTTCATTTTTATATAGAACGCCTGCCTTTATCGTGTATTGCATAACTGCTCCTCCTATCTTATACGAGTGAATACAGGATAATTCCTGCAACGCCGGAACCGGCCATAACCCATAGCGGATTTGGTTTCCACTTTCTTAAAACAAAAATGCCAATGGTAAAAATAATCACCGCAATTACATCTAAAGATGTCAAATCCTTAGGAAGCGTTCTCTGCCCATAAAACGCCATAATCAACAGTGAAATACCGGCCGATGCGATCATTGCAATGACCGCAGGACGAAGTCCGGCAAGTACACCCTGAACCATATTTAATCCACGAAAACGATAATAAATATAGGCAAGGGTTACTACAATAATGCAAGATGGAAACACACACCCAATGGTTGCGATAAGGGCTCCGGGCAATCCTGCGACTTGAATCCCTACAAATGTCGCAGAGTTGATAGCTATGGGGCCGGGCGTCATTTCTGCGATGGTCATAATATCCGCAAATTGCGTCATTGTCAGCCAAGGATGAATATCAACCACTTGATTCTGGATCAATGGCATAGCGGCATATCCTCCGCCAATACTGAACAATCCAATTTGAAAAAAGCTCCAAAATAATTCAAGATATATCACCGTTTATCGCCTTCTTTCTGCGTTTTTCCTTGATGCCATGTGTCCACCGCTCCGATTACACCACAGACAAGAATAATAATTATGATATTCACAGAGAAAAAGCGAACCGCAACAAAAGATCCGAGCATAACGATAACAGGCAATATTCGCTTTTTTTGAAAAATGGTTTTTGCCATATTGATTACAACATCACAGATCACCGCTGCAACTCCGCAGAGCATTCCTGCCATCGCCATATTCACAATAGCGTTATCTCGAAATGCTTGATAGAACATGGATATTATTGAAATTGTGATAAGCGGCGGTAATATCGTCCCCAATACCGTGAGCATAGCTCCGGGGAGTCCCGCTACATGATAGCCCACCAAAATCGACGCATTAACAGCAATTGCTCCCGGCGAAGACTGAGCGATTGCTGTTAAGTCCAACATCTCATCTTCTTCAATCCAACCAAGCTCCTCCACAAACTTTTTTCGCATCAAGGGAATTATTACAAATCCGCCACCAAAGGTGCAAGCACTCAGTTTGAGTGTAGAGAAAAACAATTTTCTATATTTTTGCAAGCTGCTCACGTCCAAAAACCCATCCTTTCTTTGTTTGTTAACATTATATCACTTGACTTCTAATAATTGAAATAATATAATTTAACAGAAACAATAAGTAATTTGTTATAAGGAGAGCTTTATGACGATACGACACATGGTAATTTTTCGTTCCGTATGCGAAAGTGGATATAATTTAACAAAAGCAGCTGAAGTTTTGCATATGACACAGCCGGCAGTCAGCCTTGCTATTAAAGAACTGGAGCAATATTACGGTGTGCATCTTTTTGACAGAATTGGTCGAAGGTTGCAAATCACTGATGTAGGGCGACACTTTCTTCAATATGCGATACATATATCCGACTTGTTTTCGGATATGGAAACGGGACTGCGTGATTGGGATTCTAAAGGAATTATTCGCATCGGTGCAAGCATCACCATTGGCTCCCAGTTCTTACCGAGCTATGTAAAGGCATTTACCGAAGTATGCCCGGGAATTGATGTCAGAGCGACTGTCGAGCAATCGGAAAGCTTGGAGCGAAAAATACTGGCAAACAAATTGGATTGTGCGTTAATCGAAGGCGTTGCGCATAATCCCAACATTATTTCAGAAGCCTATATGGAAGATTATCTTAGTGTTATATGCGCTCCAAATAAAGACTGGTCGCAAGGTCAAGTTATTTCCATAGATGATTTTCAAAAGCAGAGATTTCTTTTACGAGAGAGAGGAAGCGGAACACGTGAGGTTTTTGAACGTGTTATCACACAAGCCGGCATTCATGTTATACCGGTATGGGAAGCTTTGAGCACGACCGCAATTGTCAACGCGGTAATCAACGGACTGGGAATTGCCGTTTTACCCCATCGAATGATCCTTCCGGCTCTGCGACAAGGCTTGATTCACACTGTCAAAGTTGAAGGATTGAGCTTCACCCGAAATTTTCATATTATTTATCATAAAGATAAGTTTTTAACAACATCAACAAAGAGATTTATCGCACTATGCAAAGATTGGCAAAACGATTACCCCCTACCTTGTTACACTGGATTATACGAATAGACAAATGCCCACAGTTCACATTGACTGCGACTCTTTAGGTCCTCTAACGATATGTACTCTGTTGCAATTTTCAAATTTCAATAAGTGTAAAAATGTGGTGAACCGCAAAACAAACTAATTAACAGGATAATGACCGCTTTATTCATTATCAAGAGCTTTAGTTTGTTTTTTGCTCTCGTTAGCACAGGACAAACTTTTTAATTTTCATTTTCTTTGAGCAAAAAATAAAACAGCCGAAAGACCAAGCATAATCAAGGTCTTTCGGCTGTACTTTTGGCGTTCCCGAGAGGATTCGAACCTCCGACCTACCGCTTAGGAGGCGGTCGCTCTATCCAGCTGAGCTACGGAAACACATTTGAATTTCTGCTGTTTTCTCTCAAACGAGCGTGATAATTGTACCAAATATATGCAGGTTTGTCAATCAAAGACGGTATTGTTTTATTTATATTTATGTGTTAAAATCAAGACACAAATATTTCAATAAAAGGGTGAGGTTAATGGAAAAGACAAACACAAAACGAAACACAGTCATCGGCGTATGCCTTTTTGCTGTTGTTTTCGGTGCTTTGCTTGCACTCGCTACGGTTTATGACCTGCGTGTGAGCGAAATTCTCGTCAGACTTGACACGGGCGCATATTTCACAAACAGCGTTTTTGCCGCAGTTTTTGAATGTATCGGCTCCTGCCCCGTCTATCTGTTTTTAAGTATTGCGTTCGCCTGCATTTACACGAACACAAAGCGCAGTAAAATCAAACCGCTTCGCATTTTAGGCTCGATAGCATCAAATATCGCATCGGTCGTTTGTATGTACATATTGGTAACCGACACCGTTGGCTACGCCGAAAGACACGCCGATATTGAGGGCTTTACATCTACCGTATTTGCAAAGGTTATCTTCGTTTTCATTGCAATAGCGTTCGGCGAGCTTATTTGCAATGCATTTTCAAAGGTTGACGACAAAACCGCAAAGGCTCTGCTCAAATATTCGTTTATCATCATCTTTGCGGCAGCGTTTGCAAACTTAATCGTAAATATAATCAAAAATATTATGTGCCGTCCGAGATACAGAACAATGAATTTCCTCGGCGATACAGAACACACCAATTTCCACCGTTGGTATCAGAAATACACAATGCCTACGGAGAAGTCTCCGCTTTACATCCCCTCGGTAAACGGTCACAAGGTCGGTAAGGACGCATACCGTTCATTCCCGTCGGGACACACCTGCGCCGCAGGTACTACATACGCATTGCTTGCACTTCCGCACCTCTTCAAGAAGTACAACACCGTTAAATACAAGGTGCTTTTCTATTTCGTTTCCGTAGTTTTCACGGGAACGGTCGCAATCAGCCGAATCGTATGCGGTGCGCACTTCTTCTCCGACGTTCTTGTCGGCGGTACTTCAATGTTTATCGGCGTTATGCTCGCTATCAAAATCTTTGTTAGAAAAGATTACGAGAGAGTGTAAAAGAACAATTATATAAAATCAAGGCACACTCGACCGAGTGTGCCTTTCGTTTTGAAGCTCAATTATTTCTTCGCTGTTTTTTTAGCGGGAGCTTTCTTTTCCGCCGTATTTTTTGCTGTGGTTTTTTTTGCAGGAGCTTTTTCCGCTACGGGCTTTTCGGGGTTTTCTTCCTTTTCAAAAGCCGATTTTGTGTGCCAAATATCTCTTGCATATTCGTTAATTGCACGGTCAGCGGCAAATCTGCCTGCGCCGGAGATATTCATAAGCGACATTCTGTTCCACTTTTCCTTGTCCTTATAAAGCTCAATCATATGCTTCTGCGCTCTTCTGTAATCCGCAAAATCAGCAAGAACCATATAGGGATCGCAATTTATAATGTTTGCGATTTCGGGGAACTGCTTGCCTGCAATTCCGTTCTGCGAAATATAATCTACAACACGCTTAATTTCCGCATTGTTGTTATAATAGCTCATCGGATTGTAGCCACGGCGTTTAAGCTCGTCAACCTCGGGTGTGCTCATACCGAAGATAATTATATTATCCTCGCCGACAGCGTCGTGAATTTCAACGTTTGCACCGTCCATTGTGCCGAGGGTAACAGCACCGTTAATCATAAGCTTCATATTGCCCGTACCGCTTGCCTCTGTTCCCGCAAGAGAAATCTGCTCGGAAACATCGGCCGCAGGCATAAGCTTTTCAGCCATTGTTACATTGTAATCTTCAAGATATATAACCTTTAATCTGCCCTTGACATCGGGGTCGTTATTGATAAGGTCGCCGAGAGCGCAGATAAAGGAAATTATCTTCTTCGCCATAAAGTAGCCCGAAGCCGCCTTTGCACCGAAGATATAGGTGTGCGGTGTGAACTCGCCATCGGGATTATCCTTAATTTCAAGGTAATCCGCAAGTATATTCAACGCATTGAGGTTCTGCCTCTTATACTCGTGCAAACGCTTAACCTGAACGTCAAAAATCGAATCGGGGTCAAGCTCAACGCCCGTTGTTTTCTTAACATAAGCCGCAAACTGCTGCTTGTTGTCGTGCTTTATCTCGCCGATTTTCGCAAGCACCTTTTTATCGTCTATGAACTTACGCAAATTGATAAGCTCGTCGGCATTTTTAACAAAGCCGTCTCCGATAAGCGACTGTGCGTACTCGGTAAGTCTCGGATTTGACTGACAGAGCCAACGTCTGTGAGCAATACCGTTTGTAACATTCTTAAATTTGCTCGGTGTGAGCGCATAGAAATCGCTGAATACGGTTTCTTTAAGAATTTCGGAGTGAAGTGCCGAAACACCGTTTACCGAATGGGAGCCGACAACGCAAAGGTTAGCCATTCTGACTACGCCGTTTGACATAATTGCCATTCTCTCAACCTGATCGGCATTGTTTGTTGCCTGCCATACAAAGTTTCTGAAACGGTTGTCAATTTCCTTTGTAATCTGCCAAATTCTCGGCATAAGGCGTTTATAAAGGTCCTCGGGCCAGCACTCAAGAGCCTCTTTCATAACGGTATGGTTTGTATATGCAACCGTCTTTGTAACAATATTCCAAGCGTCATCCCAGCCGTAGCCGCATTCGTCAAGCATAATTCTCATAAGCTCGGGGATTGCAAGCGTCGGGTGAGTGTCGTTGATATGAATAGCGACCTTTTCGGGAAGATTGTCAAGTGTTCCGTAAGTACGAAGATGCTTGTGTACAATATCCTGAATTGAAGCGGATACCAAGAAATACTGCTGACGAAGTCTCAATGACTTGCCCTCGGGATGATTGTCTGCGGGATAGAGAACCTTTGAAATGACCTCTGCCATAGCGTTTCTTTCCATAGCTCTCATATAATCGCCCTGATTGAAAAGCGTCATATCAAGAGCAGGTGCCTTAGCAGCCCAAAGACGAAGCACCGAAATACCCTTGCCGTCCTTACCCGAAACATACATATCATAAGGCACAGCCTTAACGGGATTGTAGTTTACAATTTCAACATGGTGGAACTGATTTTCCCAAGAGTCAACAACTTCACCGTCAAAGCGAACCTCAAGTGCGCTCTCCTCGTGGGGAACGAGCCAAACCTCTCCTCCGGGAAGCCAGAAATCGGGGAGCTCCGTCTGCCAGCCGTCAACAAGCTTCTGCTTGAAAATACCTGCTTCATAGAGAATCGAGTAGCCTCTTGCCGGATAGCCCTGTGTTGCAAGACCGTCGAGATAGCAAGCGGCAAGTCTGCCGAGACCGCCGTTGCCGAGACCTGCGTCGGGCTCACATTCATATATATTGTCGAGCTTTACGCCGTAATCGCTCAAAACGCTTTCAAAAACATCCGTAAGATTGAGATTGTAAAGATTGTTTTTAAGCGAACGACCCATAAGGAACTCCATGCAGAGATAATAAACTCTTTTTGTGCCCTTTTTCTCCGCATCTGCCGTAAAGTCGGCTCTGCCTGCGCTCATCATATCACGAACGATAAGAGCGATAGCCTTGTAGTATTGTTCGTCCGTTGCTTCCTCGGGAGAAACTCCCATGAAGTGCGAGAGCTTTGCCTCAACAAGCTCTTTCGCCTTCTTTTTAGTAAGCGAATAGTTCATTATATGCCTCCAAAAGTTAATAAACAAAATTTAACGCCTATATATTATACTATTTTTAATGCAAATTCAACCGTGCGTTCGGCAAAATAATAAATTTCGGCTATTTGACTAAAAATAAAAGCCATATTAAACAATTTGTCTTTAACTTGTCGGCGGAGAATTCTCGGTTGACTCGGAAAATTTATTAATATATAATAAAACTACAATATTTGCAAACGCATTTATTGTTGTTTTTTTGTTTTAGGAGGATTTTTATGAAAAAAGCAGCATCAATTTTAGGCATGATTTCAAGCGTTATATCCTTTTTGCTCGGAATTTATTGTTACGACGGTTTTTACGGAGGAGACTGTGTTGACTTTAAGACGTACGGTGGAGACGCATACACCGATATACAAAACGCAACCGCATCGGCAGCCAATAATATTAGCGTTTTAAGCTACACAATACAAGAAATGTTTAGTTTTCTTTTAATCATAATCGGATTGTTGGCGTTTTCCTATTTCCTTTTACAGCTTGCCAACACTTCTAAACCTAAAAAGAAATCTGTTACTCCGTCCGCCGTCACGCTAAGCAATGCTTCTTCGGACAACGGCCCACGTTATTATGGCTCGGCTCCCGTTGACAGCAATGCAGAAAGCACAAACGCTTCAACCGACGGCGATACTGCGCCCACTCCGTAATATCAAGCGAAATTTCCTTGACAAAAATATAAAAGGGGTATATAATATTCAAGCATTTCGGCATCACGGAATATGGCGTAAACTTGTTCTTCAAGTGTTCACCTGACCTTATCCTGTGGTGTGCGGGGCAAAATAAATTTTAATGAGGTGAAACAAATGACACAGGCAGAGAAGCAGGCTATTATGGCTGAGTATGCTATCCATGAGGGCGACACAGGTTCTCCCGAGGTTCAGATCGCCGTTCTTACAAAGAGAATTCAGGATCTTACAGAGCATCTCAGAACAAACCAGAAGGACCATCACTCAAGAAGAGGTCTTCACAAAATGGTAGGTCACAGAAGAAACCTTCTTGCTTACCTTCAGAAAGTCGATATCGAGAGATACCGTGCTATCGTTAAGAAGCTTGGTCTTCGTAAATAAGACACTTTTGAGGCAAGCAGACTTTCTGCTTGCCTTGAATTGCTTTTAAGAGAAGTGAATTATCAAGGCTAAATCCTTGCATTTAGCGGTAAACAGAGCATTTGCTACCAAATGTTGTGTTTATTGCTAAACAGATTTAAGCCTTGAAAAAAATAAAAAGAGAGGTTAAAAATCATGTTTTTCAAAAACTTTAAGGTTTGGGAAACCGAACTTGCCGGCAGAAAACTTTCAATCGAAACCGGCAAAATGGCAGGACTTGCAAATGCGGCTGTTATGGTTCGTTACGGCGACACAAACGTACTTTGCACAGTTACGGCTTCAGCTAAGCCCCGTGAGGGCGTTGACTTCTTCCCGCTTTCAGTTGACTACGAGGAGAAGATGTATTCAGTAGGCAAAATCCCCGGCTCTTTCCAGAGAAGAGAGGGTAAGGCAAGCGAAAAGGCTGTTCTTACTTCAAGATGCATCGACAGACCTATCCGCCCCCTTTTCCCGAAGGATCTCCGCAATGACTGCACAGTTGTTGCAACCGTTATGTCGGTTGACCCCGATTGCAGCCCCGAAATCGCAGCTATGATCGGTGTTTCGGCAGCTATCGCAATTTCAGATATTCCGTGGGACGGCCCTATTTCAGGTGTAAATGTCGGTCTTGTTGACGGCGAAATCGTTATCAACCCCACTCTCGAGCAGAGAGCAAAGACTGACCTTAACCTTACCGTTGCTTCAACGGCTGACCTTGTTGCTATGATCGAGGCAGGCGGTAACGAAATTTCCGATGACCTTATGTTCGATTGCATTATGGCAGGTCATGAGGAAAACAAAAAAATCGTTAAATTCATTCAGGGCATCGTTGACGAAGTAGGTAAGCCCAAGTTCGCTTATGAATCTTCAGACCCCGATCCCGTTATTTTCAAGGAAATCGAGGACTTCTGCATTGAAGATGTCAAGAAGGCTCTTGATACCGACGACAAGCTTGTTCGTGATGAGGCTCTTCTTCCGATTTACGCAGCTGTTCATGAGAAGTTCGACGAGAAGTTTGAGGGCAACGAAGCTAAGCTTGACGAGATTATGTATCTTGTTCAGAAGCACGTTGTTCGTTCATGGCTTAAAGATGAGCATAAGAGAGTTGACGGCAGAGGCATTGACGAAATTCGTCCGCTTAACGCTGAAATCGACCTTCTCGCAAGAGCTCACGGCTCGGGTCTGTTCACAAGAGGTCAGACTCAGGTTCTTTCAGTTGCGACACTTGGCCCGATAAGCGACGCTCAGCAGCTTGACGGTCTTGACGAGCAGAAGGAAAAGAGATATATCCACCACTACAACTTCCCCTCATATTCGGTTGGCGAAACAAAGCCGTCAAGAGGTCCGGGCAGAAGAGAAATCGGTCACGGTGCTCTTGCTGAAAAGGCTCTTGTTCCCGTTCTTCCGTCAGTTGAGGAATTCCCCTATGCTATCCGTGTTGTTTCAGAAGTTCTTTCTTCAAACGGCTCGACCTCACAGGGTTCAATCTGCGGCTCGACTCTTGCTCTTATGGCAGCAGGCGTTCCGATTAAAGCACCCGTTGCAGGTATTTCCTGCGGTCTTATCACAGGCGACGAGGGCGTTTACGGCGACTTTATGACAATGGTTGACATTCAGGGACTTGAGGATTTCTACGGCGATATGGACTTCAAGGTTGCAGGTACTAAGAAGGGTATCACAGCTATTCAGATGGACCTCAAGGTTCACGGTCTTACTCCCGAAATCATCAAAGAGGCTTTCGCAAAGACTCACAAGGCAAGAGATTATATACTTGACGATATTATGCTTCCCGTTATTTCAGAGCCGAGAGCAGAGCTTTCAAAGTGGGCTCCGAAGATGCTTACAACAAAGATTGACCCCGAAAAGATTGGCGAGGTTATCGGTAAGCAGGGCAAGGTTATTCAGAAAATCTGCGCAGAGTGCGACTGTAAGGTTGACGTTAACGACGAAGGACAGGTATTTGTTTCCGCTATTGACCTTGACAATGCAAAGAAGGCTATCTTCATTGTTGAGACAATCGCAAACGGTCCCGAGGTAGGCGCAATCTACAAGGGCGTTGTTACACGTCTTATGAGCTTCGGCGCATTTGTTGAAATCGTTCCCGGTGTTGAGGGTATGGTACACATCAGCCACCTTGACGTTAAGAGAACCGAAAAGGTTGAGGACGTTGTCAATGTCGGCGACGAAATCATCGTAAAGGTTCTTCCGAAGGACGAGCAGGGCAGACTTAACTTCTCACGCCGTGAGGCTCTTATCGAGGTTGAGGGACTTACTCCCGAAAACGACCTCAATGAAAGACCGCAGAGAAGAGAAGGCAGAAGAGCTAACTTCCGCAGAAAATAATCTTTAACGCAAGTACCACGGTAGGGCTTCTATCGTGGTACTTTTTTTACAATTTTCAAACCTTGTATATGGTTAAAATTAACAATTTATACATTGACGAAATTTTTACGAAATAGTATACTATTTATAATGAAATGTTGATTATCTGATTTTGAAAAGAGGTAAATATGAAAAAAACACTTTCTGTTATTCTCTCGCTTGTTTTGATTTTTTCCGTTATCAATCTCGGCGGAATAACAGCCTTTGCCGAAAATGAAACTATAATCGACGGCGATTATTCGTACCGCCTGCTTGACGACGGCACCTATGAGCTTTTGAGCTACGACGGAACAGACACAGATTTGATTATCCCCTCGGAGTTCCGTGGCTTACCCGTAACGGTGCTGGGCGTATATTCCTGCGGCTTGTGCGACAATCTTACAAACGTCGTCATTCCCGACACAATAACCTCTATCGGCTCACAATGCTTCAAGAAAAATCCGTCACTCAAAACCGTTACCATTCCGCAAAGCGTTAAAGAAATCGGCGAGGGTGCTTTTTCGGAGTGTCCGAGCCTTAAAAGAGTAAATATTGAAAATCTTGCCGTTTGGTGTGAAATCAACTTCGGCGACCAAGATGCAAGCCCGTTTTGCTTTGCAAGCGAACTCTATTTGAACGGGAAGCCCCTAAAAAACGTTGAAATTCCGAGCAGCGTGAAGAAAATCTCCAACTACGCCTTTTACATGGCTCCAATTAAGACGTTGAAAATCCCTCTTGGCGTTACCGAAATCGGAATCGGCGCTTTTGTAGGCTGTAAAAATCTTACAAGCATTTCACTTCCGAGCAGCATTAAAAGCATTGACAGAGCTGCGTTTATGGAGTGTACCGCTTTGACTGAGGTTACAATACCCAGAGGCGTTGAAATTGTTGACGAGTTTGCGTTTTACAAATGCTCCGGACTTAAAAAGGTTACCGTTCCGTCCACTGTAACCTCGGTAACAATAAGCTCCTTTAACAGCTGCACCTCGCTTGAAGAGCTTGTAGTATTGAGCGAAGCCAATTTGGAATTCGGAGATTTAGGTAGCACTGCGCTTACGATTTATGCGAAATCCGGCACTCCGACGGAAAGCTACGCTAAAGCCAACAATATCCCATTTACCTCGCTTCTTATCGGCGACACTGACGGCGACGGAAGCGTCGGTATATCCGATCTCACGCTTGTTTCGATTTACCTTTCGGGCAAGGGCGAGCTGACCTCTGCTCAGGCGGCTTGTGCGGATATAAATGAGGACTCGACCGTAGATGCGTTTGATATGTTCTATATCGACAAGGCAATTTACGCTTAAACAATTAAATTTACACAGCATTACACAGCAAGAAGCGGTGGCAGATTTCTCTGCCACCGCTGTTATTATGCCTTTATTGTTTTATTAAAGCCTTATGCCCATTCCTCCGTCGGCTCTATAAGTCCGTAGCCGCCGTCCTTTCTCTTGTAAACAACGTTTATGTCGTCGCTTTCGGAGTTGCGGAACATATAGAACTGATGTCCGAGCATATTCATCTGCAAGATAGCTTCGTCAACCGTTTCGGGCTTGAGGATAACATTCTTTGTTCTTACAATGTCAAATTCCGTTTCCTCGTCATCTGCGTTGTTGAAAACCTCGTCAAATGATGTCTCATGAATCTTCTTTTCGAGCTTCGTCTTATTTTTTCTGATCTGTCTGATAAGCGACTCTACGCAAGTGTCAAGCGCATCCTCAAGATCCTGTGAACGTTCCTGCGCTCTGAATATATATCCGCCTTTAGTCAGCGTAATCTCAACAATTTTGATGTTTTTTTCAACCGTTGCCGTTACCTTAGCGTTTGCGTCAGGTCCGAAAAATTTCTCAACCTTGCTAAGCTTTAACTCAGCCCTTTCTTTGAAGGATTCTCTCGGTGTGCATTTTCTGCCGATGATGGTAATGTTCATTATGACATCCCCTTACTTATATATTCAAAAGCCGTAGCTTTTGTTTACATCTACAGTATAGCACAAGTTTATAATAAAATAAAGATATTTTATGAATTTTTATTTAATTTTCACAAATTAAACATTCCAGCTGTTTATATATCTTTCCTGCTCGGGCGAAAGGCTGTCAATCGAAATGCCCCAAGCCGCAAGCTTCCTCATTGCAACGTTGCGGTCAATCTCCTGCGGAACGAAGTTTACGCCGACCTTGACCTTATCACGGTTTTTCGCCATATACTCAGCGGAAAGAGCCTGAATGGCAAAGCTCATATCCATAATCTCGGCAGGGTGTCCGTCGCCTGCCGCAAGGTTTACAAGTCTGCCCTCAGCGATAAGATTTATCCAATGACCGTTTGCAAGCTTGTAGCCCATAATATTATTTCTCTTTTCGGCAATTTCAACCGCATTTTTTTCAAGGTCGCCGACATTTATCTCAACGTTGAAATGACCTGCGTTGCACACGATTGCGCCATCCTTCATATTGAGCATTGCAGCCTCTGTAACAACATCCTTGCATCCCGTAACGGTAATAAAGAAATCTCCGATTTTAGCCGCTTCGACCATCGGAAGAACAGTGAAGCCCTCCATCTTAGCTTCCATAGCCTTTATCGGGTCAATCTCGGTAACGATAACATCTGCACCCAAGCCCTTTGCTCTCATTGCGACGCCCTTACCGCACCAGCCGTAGCCTGCAACAACAACCTTTTTACCTGCAACAACAAGATTTGTCGTTCTGTTAATTCCGTCCCAAACGCTCTGTCCCGTGCCGTAGCGGTTGTCAAAAAGATACTTGCATTGTGCGTTGTTTACAGCCATCATCGGGAAAAGAAGCTTGCCGTCCTTTTCCATAGCCTTAAGCCTTATTATACCCGTGGTCGTTTCCTCGCATCCGCCGATAACGTTTTCAATCAGCTGCGGATATTCATTGTGAATGAGATTTACGAGGTCGCCGCCGTCGTCAATAATAATGTTCGGGGCAATTTCAATTACCCTGCGCAAATGCTCGTTGTATTCCTCTTCGGTAGCTCCGTGATAGGCAAAAACGTTCATTCCGCCCTTAACGAGAGCCGCCGCAACATCATCCTGCGTTGAAAGCGGATTGCTGCCCGTAACATACATTTCAGCACCGCCTGCCGCAAGAACTCTGCAAAGATATGCTGTTTTTGCTTCAAGATGAACCGAAAGCGCAACCCTCAAGCCTTCAAACGGCTTTTCTTCCGAAAATTCCTTTTCAAGCGAGGACAAAATCGGCATATTCGCCTTGACCCACTGTATTTTTCTCTCTCCCGATTCATAGAGAGCTAAATTTCTTATATCGCTCATTTCGTACTTCCTTCCGATATTTTTTACTACATAATAAAATAACATATTACCTGCGAAAAAGCAATAAATATTGACATAAGTCAATAATTATGCGATAATTAAATTTACTAAAGGCAGTCTTAGGAGGCACACATTTCTTATGGAAAAGAGTAATAACATCATTAGAAGAATAATCTGTGTTGTTCTCGCTTTAACACTCACAGCTTGTATTTTTACCTCTTGTAAAAAGAATAACGAAGAAGAGGAAATTACACGTGGCAACGCTCAAATCGAAAGGCCCACCTATGAGGAGGAATCTCAACCCGAGGGCGAGGCTACAACAGATCCTGCCGCTACAATGAAGGATGCAAGGAACACTACGGCAAAGGCGTCTGACAACGCAACGGCGGAAGATACTACATACAGCAGCGACCCGAAGGTTGACGACGCTATCAAGGACGCTGCAAAGCAAAGCGGTATGAGCCCCGAGCAAATCGCCAAGTTTATACAGATAATGGGCTATGATTACGACCCCGTTCAGGGTATTTTCTACACAAGCCTTGACAACTGGCAGAGGCAGGCAAACTTCGTTGCTCACTATGACACGGCAGCTCACTATTTCAATATGAACTACCGCACAGCAAGAATTGACTTCGGTCCTATCGACGGTCTTGATTGGAGAATTCAGCTTTGGAAGGGTCAGTACGGCGCCTTCGGCGGAAGTGAAATCGGTGTATATACGAAAGACCCGAAGCAGAATGCTATGCTTTACAACTGTGCCGACGATGAGCATCTCCTCTATATGGAGTCCGCACTTTATCTCAATAAAGAGGATTATCAAAACAACAAGATTTACTTCACAAGGGAATGGCAGGCTCATTGGTGGCTTACAGGCTTCAAGCCGGGCGTTGTAAACCCCGCTTCGCTGATTATGTCAATGCGTATTCGTTGTATGTCATCTAAAATGGCAACACAGTTTGCTGCGGCTCTTGAACAGGCAGGCTTTACAGCGGTTAAGAGTCAAAAAGATATGACCTATGACACCTATTGCAGAAGCCTCAATGACATTTACATCCTTTGGGATGACGTCGGCGAGCTGAACTACGTACAAAAGAAGAACTAAACAAAAGCCCACTAAACGGTGGGCTTTTATAGTAGGAGATTATGAGACTATTATGAAAAACGGATTTTTTGCATTCACAGGCAGAATAAAATACATCAACCGTTGGGCACTTATGCGCAACACGACCTATGAAACCTTGAGCCAGCACTCACACGAGGTAGCCGTTTTGGCTCACGCTCTCGCCGTAATCGGCAATAAAAAGCTCGGCAAGAGCTATAACACCGAAAGAGCCGCCCTGTTAGGTCTTTACCACGACGTTCCGGAGATTATCACAGGCGATATGCCGACGCCCGTAAAATATTACAGCAGGGATATGCGTAACACCTTTGAAAAAATCGAAAACAACGCTTGCTCCTCTCTGCTCGATATGCTCGACGACGATATAAAAGATGAGTACACCTCCTTATTTTTCAAGGACGAAAAGGACACAGAGCTTTGGCGGCTTGTAAAGGCGGCGGACAAATTAAGTGCATATATCAAATGTATCGAAGAGCGAAAAGCAGGAAACTCCGAGTTCTCCGATGCCGAAAAATCAACAAAGGCATTGATTGACTCCCTTGACTGTGAGGAGGCTGATATTTTCGTAAAGGAATATCTCCCCGCTTACGAATTACCGCTTGATAAGCTGAAATAGAGGCAAACGCAAAAAACAAACCCCGTTCTATGAACGGGGTTTTATTATATCTGTCATTCTTTTTCTTCTGTTCTTGTAACCGCAATGCCGAGATCGTTGAGCTGAAGCTCGTCAACGGGTGCAGGACATTCGGTCATAGGCTCGGAAGCGTTCTGAACCTTAGGATATGCCACAACATCTCTCAAGCTCTCACAGCCGAGCATCTGCATACAAAGTCTGTCGAGACCGATACCCATACCACCGTGAGGCGGAGCACCGAAACGGAACGCGTCAAGCAGGTAGCCGAATTTCTCGTAAGCCTCTTCCTTTGTGAGACCGAGAAGGTCGAAAATCCTCGACTGAAGCTGCGGATCGGTAATTCTTATCGAACCTGAGGACAATTCAATTCCGTTAAGTACAAGGTCGTAGCACTTTGCCCTAACCTTGCCCTTATCGGTTTCAAGGTAATCAAGGCAATCGTCCATAGGTGCGGTAAAGGGGTGGTGCATTGCAAGCCACTCGCCGCTTTCCTCGTCGTACTCGAAGAACGGGAATTCCGTAATCCAAAGAAGATTGAACACACCCTCGGGGATTATATCAAGCTTCTTCGCAACGGTCTGTCTGAGTGCGCCGAGTATCGAAAGAACGTGGTTGTTATTAGCGTCTGCGATAACAAGAAGCACATCTCCCTGCTTCAAATCCGCTTTAGACGAAATTTGACTAAGCTCTTCTTCTGTCATAAATTTGGCAAACGAAGAAGCCATACCGTCGGGTGTCATTCTTATCCAAGCCATACCCTTTGCGCCGCTTCCCTTTGCCTGCTCGGTAAGCTTATCTATCTCTTTTCTTGTAAGCACGGAAGCCGCATTTTCAGCCTTTATCGCTCTGACGCTGCCGCCTGCCTCGATAGCACTCTTGAACACAACAAATTCAGAGCCCTTAACAATATCGGTAAGGTCGATAAGCTCCATTCCGTATCTTGTATCGGGCTTGTCCGAGCCGTATCTCTCCATAGCCTCCTTAAAGGTAAGGCGTGGCAACGGAGTGGGAATATCAACACCGAGTGCATCCTTGAACACACGCTTGATATATCCCTCGCCCATTTCGAGAACATCCTCCATCTCAACGAAGGACATTTCAAGGTCAATCTGCGTAAATTCGGGCTGACGGTCTGCTCTCAAGTCCTCATCTCTGAAGCAACGGGCAATCTGCATATATCTGTCAAAGCCTGCAACCATTGAAAGCTGCTTATAAAGCTGCGGAGACTGCGGAAGCGCATAGAAGCTGCCGTTGTGAATTCTCGACGGAACAAGGAAATCTCTTGCGCCCTCGGGAGTGGAACGGATAAGCATAGGCGTTTCAATCTCGATAAAGCCGTTCTCGTCAAAATAATCTCTTGTAATTTTCGCTACCTTGTGTCTGAAAATAATATTCTTCTGCAAATCGGGACGGCGAAGGTCAAGATAACGGTATTTAAGTCTTGTCAGCTCGCCTGTCTGCGAATTTTCCTGAATTTCAAACGGAGTTGTCTCGCTCTTTGCAAGAACTCTCAATTCCTTAACCTCAATTTCAATCTCGCCGGTGGGAATATCGGGGTTTTTGGCACTTCTCTCCCTAACCGTACCCGTTGCGGCAAGAACATACTCACTTCTAACGGAAAAAGCCTTGTCAAAAACCTCTTTGTCGGTGCTTTCGGTAAAAGCCAACTGAACAACGCCTGTTCTGTCTCTCAAATCGACGAAAATCAATGCGCCGAGGTCTCGCTGACGCTGAACCCAACCGCAAAGAGTAACCTCTCTGCCAATATCCTTTGCGGTAAGCGTGCCGCAATAGTCCGTTCTCTTAATTCCCTGCATTGTTTCCATCAATTTTGTCCTCCAAGTATATCTGTAATTTCAAGTCCCTCAATGCCGTAGCCGTCAAGCGAATCCATCGCCTGCTTTATTACGATCGACTGAAAATTATCCGTGAAATCCGCAAGCTCTATCTCCGCCTGAGTGCCGTCCGACATATTTTTAAGCACAGCCCTGCCGCTTTCAAGCTCGCTGTCGCCGAGTACAACGGTATAAAGAGCGCCGATTTTGTCTGCATATTTCATCTGAGCCTTAACGGACCTTCCGACCGTATCAAACTGCGCCGAAAGCCCCTCGTTTCTCAAATCCGTAGCAAGAGCCGAAGCTTTTATATTAGCCTGCTCGCCCATAGAAGCGATATAAAGGTCGCATTTTTTTCTTTCGGGGAACTCGGTTTTCTGCGTGTCCATCAAAAGCATAAGTCTTTCAAGTCCGAGAGCGAAGCCGCAAGCCGGTGTAGGCTTACCGCCCATTTCCTCAACAAGTCCGTCATAGCGACCGCCGCCGCAAACCGTGCCCTGTGCACCGATTTCGTTTGAGACGAATTCAAAGACTGTTCTTGTATAGTAATCAAGACCTCTTACGATTGTCGGATTAACCTTGAAATCAATATTATTAGCCGTTAGATATTTTTTAACTAACTCAAAATGTTCATTACAATCCTCACATAAATAGTCGAGAATTTTCGGTGCGTTTTCTGCGATTTTTGAGCATACGGGACTTTTGCAGTCAAGTATTCTCATCGGGTTTTTCTCAAGTCTGCCCTTACAGGTATCGCACAAATCATCATAATTGGCTTTGAAATATTCCTTGAGTGCTTCCTGATATTTTTTACGGCATTCGGGGCAGCCGATTGAGTTTATTTCAAGCGATATATTGTTTACGCCTAAATAATTAAACACTTCATTAGCAAGAAGAATAATCTCCGCATCCTGCGCCGCACCGCCTGCACCGAAGCACTCAACTCCGAACTGGTGGAATTCACGAAGTCTGCCTGCCTGCGGCTTTTCATAGCGATAACAGGGTGTAACATAGTAAATTTTCTGCGGCATAGCCTCATTGAAAAGTCCGTGCTCAAGGAAAGCTCGCACCGCACCTGCCGTGCCCTCGGGTTTCAAGGTTATTGACCTGTCGCCCTTATCCTTAAAGGTGTACATTTCCTTCTGAACAACATCCGTTGTTTCGCCGACAGAACGCTGAAAAAGCTCGGTGTGTTCAAAAACGGGGGTACGCATTTCGTAAAAGCCGTAATTTTCGGCAATTTCACGCATAGCCGCTTCGATATATTGGATTTTATAGCTGCTCGACGGCAATGTGTCAAGCGTACCTTTGATTGCGTTGGTAATAAGCGCCATAGATTTCATTCCCTCATTTATACAGAATTACCCCCTCCGAATCGGAAGGGGCGATTTTATTTAGTGATGTTCGCCATTCTTCGGGTTAACAATATCTCTCCAGTCAAGGTCGCCCCTTGCAAGGCTGTGTATAAGTGCCTCCGCAGTAGCGATATTAGTAGCGACGGGTATATTGTGAACGTCGCAGAGCCTTAAAAGATTAGCTTCATTCGGCTCATGTGGCTTAGGATTAAGGGGATCTCTGAACATAAGCAAAAGGTCAATTTCGTTGCAAGCAATCCTCGAACCGATTTGCTGATCGCCGCCTTGAGAACCGCTTAAAAACTGTGTAATTTTAAGACCCGTTGCCTCAGAGACAAGCTTACCCGTAGTTCCCGTAGCGCAAAGATTGTGCTTTGAGAGTATTCCGCAATATGCAATGCAAAACTGCGTCATAAGTTCTTTTTTCTCATCGTGTGCTATAAGAGCTATGTTCATATATCTTCAACTTCCTCCCTATTAAACTCTCTCGTATAGTATAATATCAAATTTTCTTTCATTTTTCAACTGTTTATCAATAAAAATCCTTTTGTTTGAACAAAACGTTTTCGCCCAAAATGCGTTTTGCCGTTCTTAAAAATGCATTAAAAGCATATTTTGAGATTTTGCTTCCGTTTGAAAGCAGCCTCACGCTGTCATCCTCGGGAATAACTCCGATAAGCTGCACCCTTGCCGAGTCAATGACGTCGTCAAGCTTCATTTGCTTTCCCGACTCAACCTCGTATCTGTCAAATCGGTTGATAATCATTCTGATATCAATATCCTTATCGACCTTCAGCACCCTGCCGACAGCCGCATCCGCACTCCTTACGCAAACGGGGTCGCCCGTTACAACTATAATTGCCCTGTCGCAGACCTTTGCCAAAATTCCGTGAAAATCATCCGAGCCTGCCGCAGAGTCAACAAAAACATAGTCGTAATCCGTGTCCGTGTGCGAAAGCAGATTTGAAAATGCCGCTTCTGTTATGCTGTCCGAAAAGTCCGACGGTGCGGAAAGCAAATCGGGTGCGCCGTCTCCGCTGACAACCGCCTGCGAAAAGGAGCAGCGTCCCTCGATAACATCAAGCCAATTATACACGACCTTGTCTCCGATATTCATTATAAGGTCAAGGCTGCGAAAGCCGACGTCGGCATCAATAAGAAGCACGCTTTTTCCCATTGAGTACAGGGCGTTTGCAAGTCCTACCGAAACAGACGACTTTCCGACGCCGCCCTTTCCCGATAAAACAAGGATTTTCTGAGCCATTTCCCTCACTCCAATCAATTAAGCGCCGTATTCTGACTGTCTATCGCATCAATCTCGCTTGCAGTTCCGAAATACGCCTTATAAATATCAGCAACAAGCATCGCTGTTGCAGAACCGCTGTTCAAATTCTCAATAGCCACGCTTACGGCTATTTGCGGATTGTCGGCAGGTGCAAAGGAAATCATAAAGCCGTTAAGACCCGACTCGATTTTACCGCTGACCTTCGCTTTTGACTCCGCAGTACCTGTTTTCGCCGCAACCGAAACAGGCAAGCCCTTAAACGCCGAAAGTCTGCCGCCGAGACGCATCATACCGTCCTTTACAACGTTTATGCTGTTCTGTGAAATTCCCGTTTCATTGAGAACAACGGGTGTACTGTCTATAATAGTCTGCGAGTAATCCGCAGTTTTTACGCTTTTTACAAAATGCGCCTTGTATCTTGTTCCGCCGTTTGCAATCGTCGCAACATAATTGCAAAGCTGAATGGGTGTAAACAGGTTATCCGACTGACCGATAGCCGCCTGAACGGTATCGCCGGGATACCACGTTCCGCCGTGAGCTTCACGGTACTCTATGCTCGCAAGCACACCCTTTGATTCGTTTATTTCGACGCCCGTTTTCTGACCGAGTCCGAGCCTTGTGCAATAGTCGTTCATTTTTTCAATTCCGAGCTGTCTGCCCGTCTCATAGAAGAAAATGTTACACGACTGATTTAATGCTTCAGCAACCGTAATCGCCCCGTGTGCGTGAAGGCATTTGAACTGCGTGTCCTGGAAGTAGGTGTAAATTCTGTTACAGGTTACTCTTGTGTCCTTTGTGATAACTCCCTCTTCAAGTCCTGCAAGCGCAATCGCCGCCTTAAAGGTAGAACCCGGCTCATACGTACTTTGAAGAGCTCTGTTCCAAAGCGGAGATGACTTGTCCGCAGAAAGTGCGGAATAGTTATCGTAATAAGTTGTGAGGTCATAGCTCGGATAGGTGGCGCAAGCGAGCACCGCACCGGTGTTGACATCCATTACAACCGCCGAGCCGACCGCAGGCAAGCTCGCTTTATCCTTATACTGTGCAATGAAATTCGCAAGAGCCTCCTGCACCGCAAGCTGCAAATCGGAGTCGATCGTCAAAATCACGGTATCGCCCTGAACAGGCTCAGTTGTAATCTCAGTCGTCTTGCTTCCGCTTGAATCGGTAATTGTGCTCTCAACGCCGTTCGTGCCTCGTAAATACTGCTCCATTGCGCTTTCAAGTCCGAACTTGCCGATGGTGTCGTCCATTGCATAAGCACGAAGCTTGAGATTTTTCTTTTCCTCGGTGGTAAGATTTTCATTCTTGACCGCCGTGTTATATTCTTCCGTCCTCTTATTGTATTCCTCTGCGTTAAGCGGTCCTATTGTTCCGATTATATGCGGAGCAAGTGTGCCGTTGAGATATTCTCTTTCGGTAGTTACCTGAATTTCAACCCCTGCATAGAAGCCGCTGTTTTCCTTAATCTTCGAAGCGAGCTCAACGGAAACATTGTCCGCAAAGGTGTACGGATTGGAGGTGGTAAACGCATTCTTTTTAAGCGAATAGCAAACAGATGCGATTTTCAATGCGTCGGAGTCCGAATACTGTTCAAGCTTAAACTTGGTTTTCAGCTCGTCAAAGCAGTTTTGCGCCGTCGCATACTCGTTGAGATAAAGCACGTTTTTGGATTTTAGATATTTTATATCTGCGTCTCTGTCAGCCATAAATTGCACGTTTCCGTTTTGGTCGAAATAAAGCGGAATGTCATTGTTCCACTCCGTGCCGTAGCTTTCAAGCAAGTGTATGAGCGAAATTATAATCCCGTTCCTCTGCTCCTGCTCGTCCGTTCTCGGAAAGTAAGAGCCGTTGAAGATAACGGAGTTTATCTGCTTATTTGTAACAAGCGGCTTTCCGTTGCAGTCGAGAATTTCTCCCCTTGCCGCCTTGATGGTTGTATCGGTCTGCTTGAGCGCAACCCTCTCAACCGTCGCTTCGTCGGCGTTCGCAATCTGTATTCTGAAAAGGTCGGCAATAAATAATGAGAAAACAAAAAGCACCGCTACGGTAAACGCAACAGTCCGAAATTTAGTGCTTTTGGTTTTATCGTTCATTTACAGCTCTCCTTTCATATGTCAAAATTCGTGTGCAGTCTTTGTAAGCCTCATAAGATACCTGACTATCACATAATATATCGGCGTAAACAAAACGGTGTAAACCGCCGACGGCAAATAAAATCTCAAAAACAGCCAGACGGATGAGTCCATACCCTGCGCCGTAACAAAGAACAGCACATAGAACACCGTATAAAGCAAGGTTGCCGAGCCCGAAAGAATCAGCGCCGTCAAAAGATGGTTTCTCATAAGAATATTTATGAGCAAGCCGCATCCGCCGCCGATTATCATAAGGAACAATGCGTTATATCCGTCCGCAAGACCGAATACGCTATCCCACAACGCTCCTGCAAGAGCTCCGAGCAGCGCACCGACCACCTCACGCTCAAACATTCCGAGACACACAATAAGCGGTATGAGCAAAAACGCCCTTGCGGAGAAAATTTCCGGAAACCAGCCCCTTGTGTTCTGAAAAATGTTAGTAATCAATATTAAAATAACAAAAACCGTTCTTCTGAATATTATCAGCTTTGTATTATTACGCATTGCCCTTACCCTCAAAGTCAGTAATTACAAATGCGTCCTGAACCTCGCCCAAATCAATCTGCGGAGCGACCTCGGCATAGTAGGAGACATCGCCCTCCTCCTGTTTCACAGACTTGACCGTGCCGATAATAAGCCCTCTCGGGAATATTCCGCCGACACCTGAGGTGCAGACAATTCCACCCTCGGCTATTGCGGTATCCTTTGTAAGTCCTGCAAATTTAACGGTTGCGGTAAGGCTCATTTTAACCGTCGTGTCGGTATAGCCTATTTCGCCCGTTCTTATCTCATACGCTGCGGCATTGACCTGCGGGTCGTAAACAGAAAGCACAATACAGGTTGTCGGAGTAACCTCGCTGACAATTCCGATAAGATATTCTCCGCTTATAACGGGGTCATTTACGCTCACGCCGTCATTGCTTCCGCAGTTGAGTTCAAAAGAATCGAAGGCATCCGCCGAATTTCTGCCGATAACCGTTCCTGCGGTAAATTTGAAATCGGGATTTTTTTCCTTAACGCCGAGAAAATTTTCGTAAGCCTCGATTTGCTTTTTCATTTTTTCGTAATCGACAAGCTTTTTCTGATAATCCGCAACCTGCTCTTCGAGCTCTGCGACCCTGTCCATATACGAAGCCGACGAAACAAATCCGCCTTTTACAAAATCAAGTTTTTCCGAAATAGCCGTCGAAAGGCGAGACAGCGGAGAAAACACGGTGCTGATAACGGAAGTCAACGGAGAAGCCGCATTGCCGGAGGATACACCTGCGATAATTCCCGCAAGAAGTATAACCACAAGCAAAAGCAACGCTCTGAACGTATTGCTTCTGACAAAATTCTTCAACTGTATCACCTACCGTTCATACTAAAGTGCAACAAGGCGGGCATAACACCCGCCGTGAAAATAATTATCAATCGTAATATCCCTTTTCCATAAACTTGGGATTTTCCAAGCACATACCCGTTCCGTCAACAACGCAGTCAAGCGGATTTTCAGCAATGTGAACGGGGATTTTTGTTTCAATCGAAATAAGCTTATCAAGACCTCTGAGCAATGCACCGCCGCCTGTAAGCATTATGCCTCTGTCGATAATATCCGCCGAAAGCTCGGGGGGAGTTTTCTCAAGAGTTGAGTGGATTGTATCAAGTATCTGATTTACCGGATCGGAAAGAGCCTCTCTGACCTCTTCGGATGTGATTTCAATGTTCTTGGGAAGTCCGTCAAGCAGGTTTCTGCCCTTAACGTCCATTGCACCCTCGCCGTCGTAAGGATAAGCAGAGCCGATTTTAATCTTAATGTCCTCTGCCGTTCTTTCGCCGATAAGAAGATTGTGCTTCTTTCTGATGTAAGCGATAATAGCCTCGTCGAAATTATCGCCCGCAACTCTTGCCGACTGTGCCGTAACAATATCGCCGTAAGAAATAACGGCAACCTCAGACGTACCGCCGCCGATGTCAACAACCATGCTTCCGACCGCATCCGAAACAGGGAGACCTGCGCCGATTGCCGCCGCCATAGGCTCATCGATAAGGTTTACAAGCTTTGCGCCGGCCGAACGAGCTGCGTCATGAACAGCTTTTCTCTCAACCTCTGTAACGCCAGACGGGATACAAATGAGTACTCTCGCCCTTGAAAACGGAGATGAGCTTATCGCCATCTTTATAAATTCCTTAAGCATATCCGAAGTTATATCAAAGTCTGCGATAACGCCGTCCTTAAGAGGTCTTACCGCTGTGATTGAGCCCGGAGTTCTGCCTATCATCTGCTTTGCCTTGTCGCCGACAGCCTCAACCTTCTGCGGATAAGCGCTGACATTTACGGCAACAACCGAAGGCTCTCTTATTACAATTCCTTTGCCCTTAACATATACCAATGTGTTGGCTGTGCCGAGATCGATTCCGATATCCTGTGAAAACAACATATCTTTCTACTTCCTTTCATTTTCTTCAATCTGTATTACACCCATTTTATCAATTAACATTATAACCGCAAAATGTAAAATTCTCAACCTTTATAACGCAAAAACTTATTAAAATTTTGTGAATTTATATGTTTTTGAACCGTTCGGAGCTCCTGCGCCAATGAAAAAGGTACTGTTGAGCAATTCCCTCGTAATTTTTCATACATTCGGGAAGCCCGTTCGGGTACATTTCCTCGGTAATTCTCTTGACCCAAACGTCAACGGGAAACGCATCTAATTTTCCGAAGCCGTACAAAAGCGTACACTCCGCAACCTTTTTACCGACGCCTTTGATTTTAATAAGCTCCTCACGTCCGTACTGCGTGGGCTGACTGTCTATCCTTGCGAAATCCACTTCCCCCTTGCTGACCCTTTGAGCAGCGTCAAGAATGTATTTTGCACGAAAGCCGGCACGAAGCGGAGACAAATCCTCAACCGTGAGCGTGCTTAATCGCTCCGCAGTCGGAAAAGAATAAGCGTTTTCTTCTATCCTTTCGCCGAAGCTCTCGCAAAGTCGGGAAATTATGCCCTTAATTCTCGGAATGTTGTTATTTTGCGAAATTATAAAAGAGCAAAGCGTCTCCCACGGCTCCTGCCTCAAAATTCTGATGCCTGCGTATTCCTCGCAAGCCATTTTCAGGTTTTCATCCGTTGCGAAATTATCGGTTATTGTCTTATAATCTCTGTCAAAGTCGAGGTATCTGCGGAGCATTTTGTTGAAATCCGCTTCGGTGCAGCTGCAATACAGAATATCGCCGTCCTGTCTTAACGTGTATTGTTTTCCCGACACCACGCCACGCATATTCCCGTTTTCGTCCTTTTCCCAACGGAACGCCTGACCGCAGTCGAGCATTAAATCCAAATTAAACATTTCCGGCGTCTTAACCTCAAACTGAAAGCCGTCCATATCATCACTCCCAAAAAAATACACAAAAATCACAGAAAATTATATTAAAAACCCACAATGTGAATTTGCACAAAAAGTTTTGTGCGGCTTACTCAAAAAATAACTACCAAACGTAATATTTAGTAAAGCTATAATAACTTACAGTATTTACCTGTGAATATCGAAAAGTTATAAACAATTGGCGAAAAGTGCGGCAAAAACCGAGTTTTACACCGTTTTTACGTCTACTTATCAACATTTTGAACGGTGTTTTGAACATTTTTGAACAAAACAAAAATATACAATCTGTAATATTTTCCGTGAAAATAATTTTGTATAAAATCCCATATTGACATAAATTCAGCTGCAAACTTACGTATATTTCAGCCAAAATATACCATACTAAAATCAACAAATCGAAAAGGACACGGCAACATGATTAAAGGTGTAAACAGACAGGTTCTTGAAGTCCACGAAACGGGTACAAAATACTTTGAAAAAGCATTGTTCTTTGTAAAACCGGAGTATTCCACTCTCAGCGAAAGACGGCTCAATGAAAAAGCCCTGCAAGCTCTTTCGGGGAACGACAAAGTGCCCGTTACACGCCGTGCAAAGATAAAAAACATTGTGCTGAAAATTGGCTGCCTGTTACTGTCTGCTATGACGGGCGCAGGAGTTACCCTGCTTTTAAGATAATTCCGCCTTTTTGAGAATAACCGCAGAGGTGCCGTCAATGAACACGGACTCTCCGCAATTATATCCGCTGAAAAGCCGTTCGCTGTTGTGCCAGCTCTGCGGTAAATTATAGGTAATACCGTTTTCGTTCCTGTTTGCTATAATGAGCAAACTTTCTTTTTTGCCCCGTCGCTCAAAAGCAACGCAACCGAGAGCCGCCGATACGGGGTTAAACTCTCCGTCCTTTAAGCACTCGTTTTCTTTTCTCAATTTTCCGAGACGTACATAATGAGCGTGCAGCTCACACTTCGTATTATCCCACTCAAAGTAAGCTCTGTTGAACGGGTCCTTATATCCTTGCATTGAAATCTCGTCGCCGTAGTAAATGCTCGGTACGCCCGGAAGCATAAACGCAAGCGCAGAAGCCATTTTCATAAGGCGTACGCCCTTTTCCTTCTGCTCAGGCGACAAAAAATGCTCGCTCTGCCATTGTCTGTCCCTGTACTCGCAGCTTTCTCCGACAATACGGGTTATAGCTCGCTCGGTGTCGTGAGTGCCTATGTGGTTCATCATAACATCAAGCGCCTGCTTAGGATAATTGCCGATTATCGACATCACACTTTTCATAAAATCCTCGGCAACACCGTATCTCGCAAAATCAAGTACAGCGTTGGCAAACGGATAGTTCATAACGCTGTCAAACTGCTCTCCGAGCAAAAATTTTCGTCTTTGACCGTAGGAGAATTTATTTGTGGCATCCTCCCAAACCTCGCCGAGCAAAAGAGCCTCGGGTTTCGCCTTTTTAACCGCAAGCCTTACCTTATCAAGAAAAACGTCGGGCAATTCGTCGGCAACGTCAAGCCGCCAACCGTCTGCGCCTAATTTGAGCCATTTTGCGATAATTCCGTTTTCGCCCGTGATGAATTCAAGGTAATCCTCGCACTCCTCCGTAACCTCGGGTAGAGTGTCAAACCCCCACCACGAAGCGTACTTATCGGGATAGTGCTCGAATTTATACCACTTGAAATACGGCGACTGCTTTGAGTTATATGCTCCGCCGTCTCCGTAACGACGGTGCTTGTTAAAATAAACGCTGTCGTCGCCCGTGTGCGAAAAAACGCCGTCAAGTATAATTTTTATATTCCTTTTATGCGCCGCCTGACAAAGCGAAGCAAAATCCTTTTCCGTGCCGAGCAACGGGTCGATTTTCGTATAATCGGCTGTGTTGTAGCGATGATTCGAGTGCGCCTCAAATATGGGGTTGAGATAAATACAGGTAACGCCGAGTTCCGAAAGATACGGTAATTTTTCTTCAATTCCCTTGAGGTCGCCGCCGAAATAATCGTTGTTTAGCACCTTGCCGTTTTCATTCGGTCGCCAATAGGGTTGATTTTCCGTGTCGGCTCTCAAAATTCTGTCGGACGGTATATTTTTCTTTTTTTCGCCCGAGTTATAGAAGCGGTCGGGAAAAATTTGATAAATAATTCCGCCCTTTAGCCAATCGGGAGTTTTGAAGTCCGAGCTGCAAACGGTCAGCTGCCAATCGGAGGGCTCTGCCGTAAGCGACGAAAACACGCCTGTGAAATCCGACGATTTGCAAAGCTTGGTTTCTCCCCACGGAGAGGAAATGTCAAAATGATACCAATAAAGCCCTGCTGTGTAAATTTGAGCTTCTATATCCCAAACCTCGTGCGAGTCGCCGTACATTCCTGCCCAATACATACCCCTTGATTCGTATTCCTCCTGTGAGTCGCCTCTTAAAGAAAGGCGTGCGGAATTTGCGCCGAATGAGCGTGGAACGATAATCCTGAATTTCACGGTTTCGCCCGTCTCGACTGCGCCTTTTTTACTTTTATAATATTTATCTTCCGAATTAAAAGCCGTTATTCCCATCTGCACTGCACCTATCCGACGTGTCCTATTTTTAATAACATTCCTATAAATTATATCACATACGTTTATATAAATAAACCGAATTAAAATATTTTCAGCAGAAGAAAGCTTCCAAAAAAGCCTTATTTTGCATAAAAGCCGCTTGAAATTGCAATCAATCAGGCAAAATTGTCTTAAAACAGCACTTGAAGTTCACGCGAACCTGTGTTATTATCATATTACAACAGCAAAAGGATTGATGAATATGTTAAAGAACATCCCCGGAACAGTCCTTGAATGGAACGACGCTTTAAGCCAAAACGCCTTTGCGGTTTTATCGCCTGTTCTTTCGGTTACTAAAGGACTGACGCTATCGCAATTAAAGGAATTGACGGGACTTGAGGGCTCTACAATTCAAAATTGGGTAAAGCGTGGCTGGGTTGAACGTCCGAGCGGAAAGCGTTACGGCGAACAGCAAATAGTCAGAATTATACTTATAAATATGCTCAGAAGCTCTATGCAGCTTGAAAAAATAATCGCTCTTATGCGCTACATAAACGGAGAGGTTGATGACAGAAGCGACGATATCATCCCCGACCGCAGACTTTTCAGCGTGATATGCTCGGTAATTTCGCAGGTTGACAAAAAGCAGACCATCGACAAAGAAATCATAAAGGAAATTATCGAAAATGAATTGACGGACTATGTCGGTCCGAATGAGGACTCAAAGCAAAAGCTTGAGAGTGCGGTATTTTGTATGGTGCTCGGCTTTTTCTCGGCGGAAATCAAAAAAGAGGCAGAAGCAGAATTTTCAAAGCTTTTTGAATAAGGAGAATTTCTATGATCATCACAACCACACCGTCTGTTGACGGAAGAAAAATCGAAAAATATCTCGGCGTTGTATGCGGAGAGGTAATCTCGGGCGTAAACTTCGTAAAGGATTTTGCGGCAGGGCTTACTAACTTCTTCGGCGGTCGTTCGGGCTCATATGAGGGCGAACTTATCGACGCAAGAGAGCAAGCACTTCATGAGCTTGAGCAGCGTGCTTTAACCATGGGCGCAAATGCGGTTGTCGGCGTTGACATTGACTACGAAGTGCTCGGACAGGGCGGAAATATGCTTATGGTATCCGTCAGCGGAACAGCCGTAATACTCGAAAAGCAATAATGTTCTTTCCAAAGAGAAAGTGCCGTAGAAATACGGTGCTTTTTCTTTTTGCTTTGACCGCCATATTGAAATATTTCTCCTAATGCTCTATAATTATCAGCAAGATAAACTTTTCGCAGAAAGAGATTGATAAAATGCTTACATATACCTATGTATCAAAGGGTAATTTTGAATTAAGAGAAAAGCCGAAGCCCGTGCTTCTCAATGAGCGTGACGCAATTGTCAAAGTTACGCTTGCAAGTATTTGTTCAAGCGATTTACACATTAAGCACGGAAGCGTCCCCCGTGCCGTTCCGGGAATTACCGTAGGACACGAAATGGTCGGAATTGTCGAAGAAATCGGAAGCGCCGTAACTAATATAAAGGTCGGCGACAGAGTAACGGTAAACGTTGAAACCTTTTGCGGAGAGTGCTTTTTCTGCAAACACGGCTACGTCAACAACTGCACGGACAAAAACGGCGGCTGGGCTCTCGGTTGCCGAATTGACGGAGGTCAGGCGGAATATGTACGTGTCCCCTTTGCCGACCGTGGATTAAATAAAATCCCCGATACTGTCAGCGACAGACAGGCTTTATTTGTCGGAGACGTGCTTGCAACAGGCTTTTGGGCTGCTCGCATTTCCGAAATAACCGAGGATGACACCGTGCTTATTATCGGCGCAGGTCCAACGGGAATTTGCACCCTGCTTTGCGTTATGCTTAAAAATCCAAAGCGTATAATCGTGTGTGAAAAGGACGAAAGCCGTATCAAATTCATAAATGAGCATTACCCCGAGGTGCTTACGGTTTCGCCTGAAGGCTGTGCTGATTTTGTTCTTAAAAACAGCGATCACGGCGGCGCAGACAGAGTACTTGAGGTTGCAGGAGCAAGCTCAACCTTCCGTTTGGCTTGGGAATGTGCAAGACCGAATGCGATTGTAACGGTTGTGGCTCTTTATGACGAAGCGCAAACCTTACCGCTTCCCGATATGTACGGCAAAAACCTGATTTTCAAAACAGGCGGCGTTGACGGCTGCGACTGCGACGAAACCTTAGAGCTTATCGCACAGGGGAAAATCAATACAGAGCCGTTAATTACACACACCTATCCGCTTTCAAAAATCGAAGAAGCCTATGACATTTTCGAAAACAAAAAGGAAAATGTTATCAAGGTTGCGGTTGACTGTCAAAAATAATTTAATATAAAGCAAAAGAAGTGTAGCAATGATTAAAATAATGTTCGTCTGCCACGGCAATATTTGTCGTTCGCCGATGGCGGAATTTATACTTAAAGATATGGTTAAACGCAAGGGACTTGAAAACGAGTTCTTTATTTCATCAAGTGCAACAAGCACCGAAGAAATTTGGAACGGTGTGGGAAATCCCGTTTATCCGCCTGCAAGAGCCGTGCTTGAAGCTCACTCGATAAATCCCAACGGCAAGCGTGCCGTTCAGCTGACTTGGAGCGACTATGACAAATATGATTTGTTTATCGGTATGGACAGCGCAAATATAAGAAATATGAAGCGTATTCTCTGTGGCGACAGCGACAATAAAATTCGCAAGCTTATGGAATATACGGGAAGCGGCGCAGATGTGTCCGACCCGTGGTACACAAGGGATTTTGAGCGTTGCTACAACGATATTTACAAAGGCTGTGAAGCCTTGCTAAAAGCATTGACAGATTAAAAATGCAACAAAAAACGCTGTGCTTTGCACAGCGTTTAATTTTTTATTTGCTCTTATTTGCTTTTCTTTTCGATAAGGCTCTTACCGCCCATATACATTCTAAGCGGCTCGGGAATTCTGACTGTTCCGTCCTCGTTAAGATTGTTTTCAAGATAAGCAATCAACATTCTCGGAGGCGCAACAACCGTGTTGTTAAGTGTGTGTGCAAAATAGTTGCCGTCCTTACCCTTAATTCTGATTCCGAGACGTCTTGCCTGTGCATCTCCGAGGTTTGAGCATGAGCCAACCTCAAAATACTTCTTCTGTCTGGGACTCCAAGCCTCAACGTCAAGGCTCTTAACCTTGAGGTCTGCAAGGTCGCCCGAGCAGCATTCAAGAGTTCTTACCGGAATATCAAGGCTGCGGAAGAAATCGACCGTGTTGTTCCAAAGCTTATCGTACCACTCGTCGCTCTCCTCGGGCTTACATACAACAACCATTTCCTGCTTTTCGAATTGGTGTATTCTGTAAACACCCCTCTCCTCGATACCGTGTGCGCCAACCTCCTTACGGAAGCACGGAGAATAAGATGTAAGTGCCTTCGGAAGCTCTGCTTCGGGAATGATAGTATCGATAAATTTGCCTATCATCGAGTGTTCGCTCGTACCGATAAGATAGAGATCCTCGCCCTCAATCTTATACATCATATTTTCCATCTCTGCGAAGCTCATAACGCCCGTTACAACGTCGCTTCTTATCATAAACGGCGGAACATAGTAGGTAAAGCCTCTGTCAATCATAAAATCTCTTGCGTAAGAGAGAATTGCTGAATGAAGTCTTGCAATATCGCCCGAAAGATAATAGAAGCCGTTACCGCTTGTCTTTCTTGCGGAATCAAGGTCAATACCGTCAAACGATTCCATAATATCAACGTGATAAGGAATTTCATAGTCAGGCACAACGGGCTCGCCGAATTTTTCAAGTTCAACATTTTCACTGTCGTCCTTGCCTATCGGCACATCCTTTCCGATAATATTCGGAATAACCATCATTCTCTTTTTGATTTCGGCGGCAAGCTCCTGCTCCTTAACCTCAAGTGCTTCAAGCTCTTCGTTGATTTCCTTAACCTTTGACTTTGCGCTTTCAGCCTCATCCTTGAGACCCTTGCCCATAAACATACCGATTTCCTTGCTGATACGGTTACGGTCGCCTCTCAATGCGTCGCCCTTTGTTTTTGACTCTCTGTATTCAAGGTCAAACTTAATTACCTCGTCAACCAAAGGAAGCTTTTCGTCCTGGAACTTCTTTTTAATATTTTCCTTTACTGCGTCGGGATTTTCCCTTAAAAATTTAATATCAAGCATTTTTATATCCTCCGATATTCTTAATCATTTATTATTCAAGATTTTCAAACTGTTTTGAAAGCTTTTCAAGGTCTGATTTTGAGAAAAACTCAACCTCGAGAGTTCCGCTTCCGCCCTTTGAAACGAAAACCTTTACTTTTCTGCCAAGCATTTTTGAAAGTGCGATTTCGACCTCATCATAAAAAATGTCACGCTTCTTTTCACGCTTTTCAGGCGATTTTTTTGCTTTCTGTGCGCTCTTTGCAAGTCGCTCAACATCACGAACGGAAATTCCGTCCTTAACAACAAGTTGTGCCACTCTTGAAGCCTCTGCCGTATCCTCAAACGAAAGCAAAGCCCTTGCGTGTCCCATTGAAATTTTGCCGTCTCTTACAAGATTTGAAATATCCTCGGGGAGATTGAGCAATCTCAAGCTGTTTGTAACCGCAGTTCTCGATTTGCCGACTTTTTGAGCCGCTTCCTCCTGAGTGAATCCAAATGTATCGATAAGAGTTTTTATTCCCTGCGCTTCCTCGATAGCATTGAGATCCTCTCTGTGCAAATTTTCGATAAGAGCAAAAATGCTCTCCTCTTCGTCCGTCATCTCACGGATTGTAACGGGAACCTCTGTAACCCCCGCCATCCTTGCCGCACGGTATCTTCTCTCGCCTGCAACAAGACGGTAGCTGCCGTCCGCCATAGGTCTTACAAGCAACGGCTGCAAAACTCCGTGCTCTTTTATCGAAGCGGAAAGCTCTGCCAAAGCCTGTTCCTCAAAAATTTTTCTCGGCTGATCTCGGTTAGGCTCTATTTCGTTAATTGAAAGCCTGACGCTTTCGCCCGAAGCCGGTTCCATAGCGTTATCGTAAATAAGAGCACTCATACCCTTACCCAAGCCGCCTTTTTTAGCTGCCATATATTTTCTCCTCCCTACGCCTGAGCGTATGCCTTAACTTCTTCCGGATTGGATTTTGCAAAATAATTCTCGTCAAAGAATGATATTGCGCCTTGACTGTTTCTTGTGGTGGTCACTATAATATATACTCCGCCTTGATACCAAACGTAATTCGTCTTATTCTCTTCATATTTCACTTCTGCGTGCTTTCCGAATTTTTTATCATAAGTCGAAATTGCGTCCTTGAGCACAAAACCTGTTTTTTCAGAGGTTGCGTACTGTATCTCACAAAGACGCATATTGTAGTCATAAATAAAATACACCACGCTCTCGACGCCCTCGGAAACAAACGGCAAACCACTCTTTTTTATCGCAAAAAACGGAACTGCGCTGTCGTTTACCTGAATTTCAGTCTTAATACCTAAAACGTTCTGCGTTTCCTCAATGCTCATACCCATTTTTGCACCGAAAACATCCAAATTGCTGTATTTGTATGTAACGGCTTCCGTTGTCGCTTCTCCTGTGGTAATTACCGGCGCAGGCACAAACTCCTCGGGCTTTCCGCATGAGGTAAGTAATACGGAAGTCAAAACCAATAAAATTGCAATCGGCGTTATATTTTTCATATAACCTACCTCCATTACTGCTTTTTCAAAAATTCATCGGCAAGAGCCGCATAGGCAAGCGAGCCCTTAGAGCCTCTGTCGTAATACATAATCGGCTCGCCAAAGCTCGGTGCTTCCGAAAGTCTGACGTTTCTCGGGATGGTCGAGGAATACACCTTTTGCGGAAAAAATCTCTTAACCTCGTCAACAACCTGATTTGTAAGATTAAGTCTGCCGTCATACATTGTAAGCAGCACGCCCTCAATTTCAATGTGCGGATTATAAAGCCTTTTAATCTGCCTGACCGTCGCCATAAGCTGTGCAAGACCCTCAAGTGCATAGTATTCACACTGTATCGGCACAAGGAAGGTATCGCTTGCACAAAGTGCGTTGATTGTAATAAGTCCGAGCGAGGGCGGACAGTCAAGGAAAATATAATCGTAATTGTCCCATATCTCCGCAAGAGCCATCTTGACAAGGCTTTCACGCTTTTCAATTCCGATCATTTCAACCTCTGCTCCTGCAAGGTTCATATCCGAGGGGAGTAAATCAACATTTTTGAATTTTGTGTTGATTACCACATCAGAAGCCTTGACCGAGTTTATAAGCATATCATAAGTTGAATTTTTTATTTCTCTTTTATTTATACCGTATCCGCTTGTAGAATTTCCCTGTGGGTCAATATCAACAAGCAAAACTTTCTTTCCCAATGCGCCGATAGCTGCGGAAAGATTGACAGCAGTTGTGGTTTTACCCACTCCGCCCTTTTGGTTAATAATCGAAATGATTTTAGACATTCGCTTTTCACTCCATATATCTTAAACCCCGAAACGAGTAGTTTTTATCCGTTTCGCAGCTGAATTTATCGTGCCGTAATATTATAACATAACAATACGCAAAATTAAACACTTTTTGTCAAAAACAAGAGATTTTTATAAATATTTGTTTCACGTGAAACACAGCAAACGGCGAACTCCAAAAGGAATCCGCCGTTTGCTTGTGGATGTGGGGTGTGAAAGAGAAGGATATGGGTATATATAAAACGGCGAGTGCAACAGGGGTATTTATCACAAACGCCCGTTTTATCGGTTATATGGCTTCGTCGGTCTCTCCCGGCAAAGCTATGCGGAGCTGTTCCGATTTCGGAATACGGACAACATATTCTATGTATTCCTCGGTCTCGCTCCTTGCGGCATCCGCTTCAACACCTGCTCGGCGTATGGTGTCAACCGCATGATTTAATGTATTTATAAACAGTCTGACGTCTCTTATGCCTCTCAAAGGATTGCGAGAACGGTTGTTTCTGTTTATCATCTGATTTATCATTCGTTCGCTTTCGGCGACGTTTAAGTGCCTGTCAACTATAATCGACAGCGCTCTTGCCCGCTGATTATCGTCCTCTAACATCAGCAACGCTCTTGCATGGCTCTCTGTCAGTCCCGACCTTGCAAGCTCAAATCGCATTTCCTCGGGCAAGCGTAAAATTCTCAATTTGTTCGATACCGTTGACGGTGCAAGTCCAAGCTTTTGAGCCACTTCCTCACGGCTCATAGCATATTCTCCGACAAGCTTTTCAATCGCCTCCGCCTCTTCGAAAAAATTTAAGCTCTGCCTTTGCAAATTTTCGATTATCGAAAACATTGCGGAGCTTTTATCATCTATGTTTATTACAATTGACGGTATTTTGACAATTCCGACAAGCCTTGCCGCACGAAGCCGCCTTTCTCCCGAAACAATCTCGTATTTCTTGTCCTCTCGTTTTCTTACGGTTATCGGCTGAAGAATTCCGTTTTCCCTTATGCTCTGTGCAAGATTTTCCAACTCGTCATAATCAAACCTCTTTCTCGGCTGATTTGGATTTGGAACTATCATAGCCTGTGGAATGTTGTATATTTCCGCCGTGCTTTTCACTCTCTGCTGTTTCATAAAAAAGACCTCCGCAACGCTTGTCCTTGTCTAAAGGATAGCACCGCAGAGGTTGTTTGTAAAGAAAAAGCGTTCGTCAAAAATCAACGCTGTTTCAAGGCTTTCGCCATTATTTTATTGGATTTTTTGCGATTTTTGCCGAAGGTCTCGGATACTTTGTCGGAGTTTGCGAAATCTTTTTAATTTCTATAATTCGTCTCGGCATTTCTTCGGTCAAATCAAACACTGTATCGTTTTTAATTTTTCCGCCGAGTATTCCTATCGCATTTTTGGCTGACTTTATTTCATCATCGGACGCCGCAGCCTTCATTGAGATAAACTCTCCGCCCACCTTTACAAATGGTAAGCAATATTCTGTAAGATTTGTGAGATTTGCCACGGCTCTTGCGGTTGCAAAATCGTATTTTTCACGGTACTGCGGATTTTGCCCTGCCTCCTCCGCCCTTGCGTGAACTACTTCTGCTTTTACGCCTGTTTCATCAAGCACATTTTGAATAAAACCCAGCTTTTTCTTTGTAGAGTCAAGAAAAGTCATTTTTATATCGGGTCTTGTAAGCAAAAGCACCAAGCCGGGAAAACCTGCTCCCGTTCCGACGTCGATAAGCTTCGCATCTTCGGGAACATCCACCTTTCCGAAGAGCGCAAGGCAATCCGCAAAGTGTTTGACCGTTACATCATCAGGCTCGGTTATTGCCGTAAGGTTAAAGCTTTTGTTGGTTTCGACAAGCATTTTGGCATATTTATCAAGCCTTTCAAATGCGTTATCGTCTATTTCAACTCCGAATTTTTGAATTGTAGCGTATAGCAATTCCTTGTTTAACATAATTAAATCCCCATTTTTGCCAAATAGATAAGTAAAACCGATATATCCGACGGCGAAACTCCCGATATTCTCGACGCCTGTCCGACGGAATGAGGTCTGATTTTTGACAGCTTTTCCCTCGCCTCAAGTCGCAAGCCGTCGATTGCGTTATAATCTATATCCTTCGGTAAAAGCTTTACCTCAAGACGTCTCATTTCATTGATTTGTGCCTGCTGTCGCCTTATGTAACCCTCGTATTTAAGCTCGATTTCCACCTGCTCGAATATTTCAGGCGGCAAATCGGGTCGCTCTGTATCGAACGGCGCAAGGTCGTCATAGCTTATCTGCGGACGTTTTATAAGTTCAATAAGCTTCATTCCTTTGTTCATAGGTGCTGTTTCACGTGAAACAAGCAGCTTTTGCAAATCTTCCGACACGTGTATCGTGGTTTGAGCAGCTCTTTTCATTTCATCCTTGATAAGCTGCATTTTATTAAGGAATTTTTTATATCGCTCGTCGCTTATCAGTCCGATTTCGTGTCCGTACGGTGTGAGCCTTATATCTGCATTATCCTGACGAAGCAAAAGTCTATATTCGCTTCTTGAGGTCATCATTCTGTACGGGTCCATACATCCTTTCGTAACAAGGTCATCAATAAGTGTGCCGATATAAGAGGATGCACGGTCAAGTATAAAAGCATCTTTACCCTGTGCCCTGCGTGCAGCGTTAATACCTGCTATCAATCCCTGTGCCGCCGCCTCCTCATAACCTGACGAGCCGTTGAACTGTCCTGCTCCGTAAAGTCCTGATAAATCAAGAAATTCAAGGCTCGGCTTTAACGCTAACGGGTCAACGCAATCATATTCAATTGCATAAGCAGTCCTCATAACCTCGACATTTTCAAGACCTTTTATTGTTCTCAAAAACTTCAGCTGAACATCCTCGGGTAAGGATGAGGACATTCCCTGCAAATAAAGCTCTTCCGTATCAAGTCCGCACGGCTCAATAAAGAACTGGTGGCGAAGCTTATCGGGAAAGCGTACAATTTTATCCTCGAAGCTCGGGCAGTATCTCGGTCCTACACCCTCGATTTTTCCGCTGTATAACGGCGAACGGTGCAAATTGTCAAGAATTACCTGCTTTGTATCGTCGTTTGTGTATGCAATATAACAAAAGGATTTGTTTCCGTCAGCCTTTTCGGTTTCAAAAGAAAACGGAGTTTCGGTTTCGTCCCCCTCTTGCTTTTCAAGTACGGAAAAGTCTATGCTTCGTCTGTTAACTCTTGACGGAGTTCCTGTTTTGAATCTGCGCAACGGTATTCCGAGCTTTTTAAGCGAATTTGATAATTCGGTTGCCGGGAACATTCCGTCGGGTCCGCTTTCATATGAAACCTCGCCGATATAAATTTTACCGCCTAAAAATGTTCCTGTCGCAAGGACAACACTTTTTGCCGTGTAAATTGCTTCAAGCTTGGTTTTTAATTGCCACAAGCCGTCGTCAGTCTGTTTCAAATCAATGATTTCTGCTTGCTTTAGATCAAGGTTTTCCTGAAGCTCAACAACGTGCTTCATATATTTTGAGTATTCACGCCTGTCTATTTGAGCACGCAGAGAATGAACCGCCGGACCTTTTCCTCGGTTTAACATTCTTGTTTGAATTTGTGTTTTGTCGGCAGCCTTGCCCATTTCTCCGCCGAGAGCGTCGATTTCACGCACAAGGTGTCCCTTTGAAGTGCCTCCGATAGAGGGATTGCACGGCATATTTCCGACCGAGTCAAGATTTATGGCAAAAATTATAGTTTTCGCACCGAGCCTTGCCGAAGCAAGAGCCGCCTCAATTCCTGCATGACCTGCGCCGATAACCGCCACATCATATTCTTTTGCAAAATATTCCATATAAAAAACTCCGTTTGAGTCAGTTTTGTTTCACGTGAAACATTATTTCCCCACGCAAAATTGTGAGAAAATTTCATTTACAACGCTTTCTGTTGCTTTTTCTCCTGTCAAAGTGTCAAGACTTTCAACCGCAACATCAATATTCACGTTCAAAGCGTCTCTCGTCATTCCGATTTCAAGTGCGGAAATTGCTTCGTCAATGCTTTGTAATGCAGCCGTGCAGCAAGCAAGCTGTCTTTCATTCATCAACGTTGCCGCCGACGTGTCAAAATCGGCAGTTCCGAGAACTTTTTCGATTGCTTTTTCAAGCTCTTTAATTCCGTTTCTGTCTTTTGCAGATAAATAAACAACATTTTCAAAGCTTTTGTTGATTTTTTCAGCATTGAATTTCGTATTAAGATCGGTTTTATTGATAATCGCAACAGCATTTTTACCGTTGCACATTTTAATAATTTCCATATCCTCGTCATCAACCTCAGTTGACGAATCGAAAACGGCAAGCACAAGCGACGCTCTGTCAAACTTCTGCCTTGTTCGGTCAACACCGATTTTTTCAACAGTATCTTCTGTATCGTGAAGCCCTGCCGTATCGGCAAGTCTCAATACGTTGTTACCTAAAGTAACAGTTTCCTCGACAATATCCCTTGTTGTTCCTGCGACAGATGTTACAATCGATTTTTCGCAGCCCGACAGAAGATTCATAAGGGTTGATTTTCCGACATTCGGCTTTCCCACTATTGCCGTTTCAACACCCTCAATTATAATTTGTCCGACGTCAAAGCTCTTAATAAGCTTTTCGAGCTCTGCTTTTGCCGTCAAAAGAGTTGCCTTTAATTTTTCATCTGACAGATCGTCTATTTCTTCGTCAGGATAATCTACCCAAGCCGCCATCTGCGCCGCAATTTTCTTTAGTGAAAGCGAAATCTCCGATATTTTTTTATAAAGAGCACCGTCAAGTGTGTTCAGCGCAGCGGATTTTGCCTGCTCCGATTTTGCAGAGATGATATTCATAACTGACTCCGCCCTTGTCAAATCCATCTTGCCGTTTAAGAAAGCTCTTTTTGTAAACTCTCCTGCCTCTGCCGGAACAGCTCCGTTTGCAAGTGCGGCTCTTAAAACCTGCTTTGTTACAAGCAAGCCGCCGTGACAGGAAATTTCCACAACGTCCTCTCCCGTATAGCTTTTAGGTGCTTTGAATACGAGTGCTACTGCCTCATCAACGCATTTTTCTTCAAAAAACACCTTGCCAAACGCCGCTTTGTAGCCACTCAGTTTTTCTAATTTGATACCTGATACGGTTTTGAAAATTCTATCGGCTACAAACAGGGCATTTTCGCCGGAAATTCTTACCACTCCGATACCGCCTGCGGCTTGTCCTGTTGATATAGCGGCAATAGTGCTCATATTTTCACCCTTTTCTTCTAAAATAATAAAATCGGGAGAGGAAGTCCTCGCCCGATTTTCACACGAGGGAAAACCCTCTTATTCTTCGTCGTTTTTCTTAACTTCGATTTTTCCGTAAACAGATGCACCCGAACAATCGTTTTTCTTTTCACGGTTTTCGGAAATCTCGGGAACATAAGGTTCCTTTTTGAGACGTCTTGAACGGCCTCTGTCGTTTCTGTCTCTGTAACCGTAATTTCCTCTGCCGCCGTTTTCAGGAGCAATTACAACTCTTCTGTCAAGATCTGTTCCTGTTGAGAACGAAGTCGCACCCTTAACCTCTTGAACAGCGGTATGAATAATTCTTCTCTCATAAGGATTCATCGGCTCAAGAGTTATATTTCTTCCACTCTTTACAGCACGGGCAGCCGTTCTCTTTGCAAGTGAAACAAGAACATCAGCTCTCTTTTCACGGTAATTACCGACGTTTACAGATACTCTCTTATAACCTGAAATGCCCTTGTTGGCAACCATTCTTACAAGGTACTGAATTGCGTCAAGAGTTTCACCTCTTCTGCCGATAACTATACCGTAATCGTCGCCGCAATCAAGCTCGAAGGAAATTTCCTCGTCGTCTGCATAAACCTCAATCTCGCATTTTTCCATACCGAGACCGAGAATAATTGATTTAAGATATTCTGCTGTTGAATCATACTCATGCGTAGGCTTGAGAGTTGCTTTCTTCTCTGCAAGAATTTCAGCGACAGACTCTCGCTTTTCAACCTTTGCAACAGTCTTTTTTTCGGGGGCAGGCTTTGCGCTTGCATCCTTTTTAGCTGTTTCTTTTTTACTGACCGGCTTTTCTTTTTTAATTTCATCCGGTACTTCAACGGTAATTTTTACCTCTGCGGGCGCACCGCCGAGAAGTCCGAACAATTTCTTTTTTTCGGGCATTTTAAGAACTTCGATTTTATACTCGTCGAATTCAGAAAGTCCCAATTCAAGCAAAGCCAAATTCTTTGCTTCTTCAACGGTGGGAGCTTTTTTAATACATTCTTTAATCATAACTGAACACCTTATATTTTAATTATTTATCTTCTGTTTCTTTGATTTTTTTAGTATTGTTTTCCTTAGAGCGACGGTAAATCGTCTCATCTACCATAGCTTTTGCAAGTACTTTTTTCGGTTCGTACAAATGGTTGAGAACAATCATCTGTAAGAATGAAATTGCCGAAGACATAATGATATAGATGCCGACACTTGTCGGGAAAAGGAAGGCAAAATAAATCTGCATTGCGGGTGTGAAAAGCATCATACAGCCCATTTGAGGATTTTTTGCCATTTCGGGATTTGTCTTTCTCTGACGGATAAGTGAATAAATGCTCATAGCAAGAGCAATGATACCTGTGATTATCGGGATTGCCCAATATACGTCAAAGGTTTTGAAATCCGGAGTGTGTGCAAGGTCAAGTCCCATAAAGCTGAATTTTGACATAAACAATTGGATTTTATCTATAAGCTCGGGTGTAAGACCGTCTATTGCACTCTTGTTGATTTTATCCCAATGCTGTAAAGCATAGAGTTCAATTCTAAAAGCAGATTTTGCTTCTGTTTCTGTAAGAAACGGCATAACCGCTTCCTTAAGTGAAGCAACAACCGCCGAGGGAATTCTCAAAACCATTGAGAAAGGATGATAGTTAACCTGATAAAGACCGATCATAACAGGGAACTGAATAAGCATCGGGAGACATCCGCCGCCCATTGCGTTAAAGCCTTCACGCTGGTAAAGAGCTTGCGTTTCCTGCTGAAGACGCTGTTGGTCGTTGCCGTATTTTTCTCTCAATCTTCTGAGCTTCGGCTGAAGACGCTGCTGCATCGCAATACTCTTCTGCTGTTTAATTGAAGAGGGAAGCAGACAAAGCTTAACAATAACCATCAAGAAAAATATAGAAACGAGATAGTTTCCGCTTAATGCATAAAATATTGAAATAACAAATCCGAAGGGGACTCCCAATATTTCATATAATCCGTTAAAAAAGTTACTCATTTATGTTCCTCCGAACAAAATGCCGGGCATTTTATTTTCTTACTTTTTTGTTTTTCTTTTCCGGAACAGGATCAATTCCGCCCGGGAAAAGAGGATTGCACCTCATAAGACGACCTACTGTCAACAAACCGCCCTTGATAATACCAAATCTTTCGATTGCCGTGACCGCATATTGTGAGCAAGTAGGATAATACCTGCATCTCGGCGGAAAAAGCGGAGAAATTTTTTTCTGATAAAACCTTATTATTTTAATAATGGCCTTTTTCATTTAGTTATACCCGCTTGGTTAAACATATCAAGCATAATTTCTTGAATATCCGTACTTTTGAGATATTTGGTTTTAGTTCTTGCAACAAAAACAATATCGTATGAGCCTTTAATTTCAGGCTCAACACTGCGCCAAGCAGCTCTGATAATTCTTTTACAGCGGTTTCTTTCAACCGCACATCCGATTTTTTTACTTACGGTTATTCCTATACGACAAATTCCCGCACCGCTTTTTTTTAAATAAACAACCAGTGCAGGATTTGTATAGGATCTGCCCCTGTAATAGAGGCGTCTGAAATCACAATTACGATTTAAGGTTACCGTACTCAAATTATTTACCTATTAGTAGGACAACTGCTTTCTGCCCTTTGCTCTGCGGCGAGCAAGTACTTTTCTGCCGTTTCTTGTTGACATTCTCTTACGGAAACCGTGTTCCATCTGACGATGACGCTTTTTCGGCTGATATGTTCTTTTCATCGTTATACCTCCGTTTCATTACAAAAATAATCTGCGGAAAGATATTATAACTAAATGACATAAAAAAGTCAAGATTTAAGCAAATATTAGAGTATTTTTCTTGTTTTCAACTATTTGTTGTGTAAAAAATAATTTTAAAGACAAAATGTTGTGTCAAAAAAATCAAAAATCTATAAAAATCCCGAAAATCTGCGAAAAAAATTAAAAAATTTTTATTTTTTTGTCTTATATATATATTTATAATAATATATAAATTAAAACTATTATATAAGCTATTGAAAAAATTTAATAGGTGTGTTAAAATGGTATTTGCTATATTATGGTCATTTTAGGCTTATATTTACGTTTTATATATTTTTAGGACTTTTTTATTAAAAACATATAAAACATAAAATAACGTGTTTTAATTGAATTATTATTACGGGAGACAATATTTATGGATTCGTTAAACGATATGTGGAGTGCCGTCTGCGAATGTGCGAAGGAAAAATATAATGTCAATTCGGAAGCATTCAAACTTTGGTTTACTCCGATAACGCTTAAATCATTCGACGGGCAAAAGGCAGTATTGAGTATAAACAATAATTTTTTATTTCCGATAATCGAAAAAAAATATTCGGAGCTTATTAACAACGCCTTTAATGAGGTAATCGGTTTCAATGTTGAAATTGAATTTACGCTTGAGCAGCTTACGGACGAAAAGGTTGAACAAAAGGCAAACGACAGCGGAGCTTCTTTGAGAACTCTCGGAGATAACTTTGATAACTTCGTTGTAGGTAAATCAAACAACTACGCCTATGCGGCGGCAAAAAAGGTTGCGGAGGATCCGGGTAAATCTTATAATCCGCTTTATATTTACGGAAAATCGGGCCTCGGTAAAACTCATCTTCTCAAAGCTATTGAGAATGAAATGAAATCAAGAAATCCCGAAGCTAAAATAATTTATATCACAAGTGAGAATTTTACAAACGACCTTGTTTATCATTTGAGAAACAAGACAATGTATGAATTCCGTGAAAAATACCGTAACTGTGATGCTCTTTTGATGGATGATATTCAGTTTATTGCTCAAAAGGAACAGACGGAAGAGGAATTTTTCCACACCTTTAACGAATTAACGGAATACGGAAAACAGATTGTTATGACCTCGGACAGGTCTCCGAATGAAATTCAAATTTTACAGGAAAGACTTAAAACAAGATTTGAATGGGGTCTTATGGTTGATATTCAGCCGCCGGATTTTGAAACAAGAATGGCAATTATAAAAAATAAGGCTGAACAGTATGATTTTTCAATTCCCGATGAAATAGTAGAATTTTTTGCACAAGAGGTAAAAAACAACGTTCGTCAGCTTGAAAGTGCGGTTAAGAAAATAAAATCGCTTTGTCTTTTATCAAATGCGAAGCCGACGCTTGATATTGCAAAGGAAGCTATAAAGGAGCTTACCACATATAATCAGCCTATTTCGGTAATAAATTCAAAAATAACCGAAACCGTCGGTAATACATACGGAATATCCGTTGAAAACATTATGTCGGACAAGCGTGATAAAAACATTAAGGACGCAAGGCAGATTTCAATGTATATCATCAGAGAAATTACGGGAATGTCTCTTGAGGATATAGGTAAATACTTCGGCGGAAAAACTCATTCAACGGTTAAACATTCTATCGATAAGGTCAGAACTATGATGGATGATGATTTTCAATTCAAAAAGACAGTCGAGGATATAATTAAAAACGTCAAGGATTATTGATAAAGTTTTCGACAAGTTTTAGTTTTGAACACCACGTTTTTGAACAGTTAAAAATCATCTTAGATTTTATGTTTAATTCTTTTTGCTTTTAGAAAATTTTTCAACATTGAAAAACGGAGAAAAATTATTGAAAAATCAATAATTTTATAGGTTTTGTTAAATTTCGACACCCCCTACTGATAATACTCTTTTATTAAAATATATCTTATGTTTGGAAAGGAAAAAAATATGAAATTCGTTTGCGACACTCAAAAATTCTCGGAAATATGTTCAAATATTCAGCGCTCTGTTTCAAGCAAATCAACGATACCCGCAATTGAGGGTATTTTGCTTACAACAGCAGACAATTCGGTTACCGTTACCGGTTATGATTTGGAGGTTGGCGTAATAACCTCTGTTGAGGCAAAGGTTGAAGAGCAGGGAAGCATTATTCTGAACGCTAAAATTCTCTGTGACATTTTAAGAAATCTTCCATCACAAACGGTTAGAATTGAATCTGATGAAAGAATGACAACAAAAATAAAAAGCGGAGATTCCGAGTTTTCTCTTATAGGAATTAACGCACAGGAATATCCGGAGCTTCCGTCTGTAAACAGCAGCTTCCCGATTGTTGTAAAGGGCGGTATTCTCAAGGATATGATAAGAAAGACAATTTTTGCGACTGCGGAAAATGACACAAAGGTTGTTCATACGGGCGTAAGATTTGAAATAGGAAATTCTCTTATACGTCTTGTTGCAGTTGACGGCTTTAGACTGGCTATTAGAAACGAGGCTATCGATTACCAGGGCGACGAGCAGATTTTTGTTGTTCCGAAAAAGACTCTTAATGAAATTATGAAGCTTATCGTAAATGATGACGTGGCAATTTCATTGAATATCGGAAAAAGACATATTGTTTTTGAAATCGGAAGCTATCTTATCGTTTCAAGACTTCTTGACGGCGAATTTTTGAATTATAAATTCGCTATCGCAATAAATGAAAATACAAAGGTTGAGGTCAATACAAGAATGCTTATCAGCTGTATTGAAAGAACCTCTCTTATGATTACCGACAGAGCAAAGAGCCCTATCAGATGTATTTTTGATGAGGATATGATTAAGACTTCGTCAATTACTTCTTTGGGTACTGCAAACGATAAAATTCCCGCAAAAATTGAGGGCGAAAAAATAGAAATCGGCTTTAATAACAGATTTTTGCTTGACGCATTAAAGGTTTGCGATACGGACGAGGTTGTTATTAAGCTCAGCAGTCCCATTCAGCCCATAATCATTGTTCCTAAAGAGGGAGACAGCTTCTTATTCCTTGTTCTCCCCGTAAAATTAAAATAATAATATGAAAAAAATAACAGTTAAGGCAAAGGTTGCCAAAAAAGAAAAGATACAATTAAAAATAGACACCGATTTTATAAGACTTGATGCGGCGCTGAAGCTTGCAAATATTGCAGTTACGGGCGGTCAGGCGAAAATGATAATCGGAGACGGTCAAATTAAAATTGACGGCGAGGTCTGCACAATGAGAGGTAAAAAACTCAGAAGCGGAGACAGCTTTGAATTTGACAGAAAAATTTACGAAATTATATAGGTAAAATTATGAAAGTAAACAGACTCTCGGTAATTGATTACAGAAATATTGATTATATAGAAATCGTTCCGTCCGAGAATGTAAATGTTATTTTCGGTGAGAACGCACAGGGAAAAACCAATTTACTTGAGAGTATCTGGCTTTTTACGGGCTGCAAAAGTTTTCGTTCAAAAAGAGATAATGAGCTTTTAGGCTTCGGTAAGGATTTTGCAAAGAATGAGATTGATTTTTTTGCAAAGGGAAGAGAGCAAACAGCCACAATGATAATTGAAAAAAAGCGTTCAATTACCAAAAACGGAGTTGATTTGAAAAGTCCTGCCGAAATGATAGGAGAATTTAACGCAGTTATTTTTTCTCCCTCTCATTTATCTCTTATTCAGGAGGGACCCGTAAACAGAAGAAAATTTTTAGACACGGCTCTTTGTCAGCTAAAGCCGAGCTATGCGAGAGTACTTGCGAAATATAACAGGGCGCTTGAGCAGAGGAATGCTTTGTTAAAAGATATTCAATTTCATTCGGAGCTTTATGATACGCTCGACGTCTGGGATGACAGGCTTTCGTCCTATGCCTCGGCAATAGTTTCGGAGAGAATTAAATATACAAGGCTTTTGAGTGAAAACTGCGAAGAAATATACACGGGACTTTCTGACGGAAAAGAAAAGCTTGAAATTCAGTATGTAAATAACACAGGTCTTTATAATGACGATATTTACGAAATAAAAGATTTTCTTTTTGAAAGACTCAGACAAAGCAGGCGTGAGGATATTTTTAATAAAATAACAAGCATAGGACCGCAAAGAGATGATATTGATATAAAAATAAATTCTCTTTCGGCAAGAAAATTCGGCTCACAAGGACAGCAGCGTTCCTGTGCGCTTGCAATGAAATTGAGTGAGGCTAATATAATCAAGGATGTTACGGGCGAAGAGCCTGTTATACTTCTTGATGATGTAATGAGCGAGCTTGATGTTAACAGGCAGGATTATGTATTAAACCATCTTAATTCAAGACAGGTATTTATAACCTGCTGTGATCCGGCAACGGTTTTGAGAATGTGCGAGGGTAAAACGTTTCATATTGAAAAAGGCAGGTTGATTTAATGTATCTGCAAATAGGAACCGAGGATTTTATAAAAACCGAGGATATAATAGGAATATTTGACCTTGACAATACGACGGTTTCAAAGGCTTCAAGGGATTATCTTAACTTTGCCGAAAAGCAAGGGTTGTCAAAAACGGTTTCCTATGACTTGCCGAAATCCTTTATTGTAACCGAAGAAAAAGAAAAAAGAACGGTGTATATATCGCCGTATTCAACTAACACGTTGTTTAAGAGAATAGATTAAATTCAATTTGAATTTATCGTAACGGAGGAAAAAATGAGCGAAGAAATCAAAAATGTAATGGAAGACGAAGAAATGAATACTACCGTTACCGAAGAATACGGTGCGGACGCCATTCAGGTTCTTAAAGGACTTGAGGCTGTAAGAAAGCGTCCGGGTATGTATATCGGCTCTACCGGTCCTAAGGGTCTTCATCATCTTGTGTATGAAATCGTCGATAACTCAATAGATGAGGCATTGGCAGGCTATTGTACACATATCGAGGTTGAAATTTTACCCGACAACGTAATTACCGTAAGAGATAACGGACGAGGCATTCCCGTTGGTATCAATGAGGAAGAGGGACTTCCTGCCGTTACGGTCGTTCTTACCGTTCTTCACGCAGGCGGTAAATTCGGCGGAAGCGGATATAAGGTTTCGGGTGGCTTGCACGGCGTCGGTTCTTCCGTTGTTAATGCGCTTTCTGAATGGTTTGAGGTTGAGGTAAGCCAAAACGGTCATATCTATAAGCAGAGATTTGAAAGAGGAAATATAGTTACCGATCTTGAAGTAGTAGGAGACACCGATGAAACGGGAACTCTTATCAGATTTAAGGCAGATTCGGAAATATTTACCGAAACTACCGTTTATGAATTTGAAGTTTTGCAGAGGAGACTTCGTGAGCAGGCTTTCCTTAACGCGGGACTTAAAATTACTCTTACAGATAAGAGAGAAGAAGAAAATATTGTTGAAGAGGTTTACTGCTATGAGGGAGGTATCCGTTCTTTCGTTGATTTTATAAATAAATCAAGAGGTCTTACTCCCGTTCATGATGAAATTCTCCATTTTTCAACCGTTCAGGACGATAAGAGCGCAGAGGTTGCAATTTCTTACAATGACGGATATAACGAAATTATACTTTCCTTTGCAAACAATGTCCGTACAATCGACGGCGGTACTCACGAGGATGGCTTTAAGACAGCCTTAACAAAGGTGTTTAACGATTACGGCAGAAAATTTAAATTGCTTAAGGACAGCGATAAAAATCTTTCGGGCGACGACGTTCGTGAGGGCTTGACGGTTGTTATCAGCGTTAAGCTTACAGAGGCGGAGTTTGAGGGACAGACAAAGGGCAAGCTCGGTAATACTGAAATGAAATCTCTTGTAAACAAAATGCTTTATGAGAAGATGATGACTTATTTCGAGGAAAATCCTGCGGTCGCAAAGACAATTTTCTCAAAGGCACTTGACGCTTCAAGAGCAAGAGAGGCGGCAAGAAAGGCAAGAGATACGGCAAGAAGAAAATCTGCTTTCGAGGGCAACTCACTTCCCGGAAAGCTTGCGGATTGTATTGAAAATAATCCCGAGCACACAGAATTGTTTATCGTCGAGGGAGATTCGGCGGGCGGCTCGGCAAAAGAGGGCAGAGATAACCGTATTCAGGCTATTCTTCCGCTTTGGGGTAAAATGCTTAACGTCGAGAAAGCAAGAATTGATAAGGTTATCGGTAACGATAAGCTTACACCTATTGTTCTTGCACTCGGAACGGGTATCGGAGACGAATTTGATATAGAAAAAATCAGATACCATAAAATAGTTATTATGGCCGATGCCGACGTTGACGGTCAGCATATCAGAACGCTTCTTTTGACGTTCTTCTTCAGATATATGCGTCCGCTTATCGACGAGGGATATATTTACATTGCACAGCCCCCTCTTTTCAAGGTTTCAAAGGGTAAGTCGTTCAAATACGCTTACACCGAGGAGGAGAGAGACAGATATACGGCTGAATTCGGCGGAGATAAGGTTGATATTCAGCGATATAAGGGTCTTGGTGAGATGGATCCCGAACAGCTTTGGGAGACAACAATGGATCCTGCAACAAGAATAATGCTTCGTGTTACCCTTGAGGACGCTATGGAAGCAGATGAAACCTTCTCAATTTTGATGGGCGATAAGGTTGAGCCGAGAAGAGAATTTATTGAGAAAAATGCAAAATATGTTCAAAACCTTGACATTTAAGATAAAGAGGGAAGACGATGGCTAAAAATAAAACTTCAAGCGCAAGTCATAATCATAATTTAGGAGATTATGTTCCGCTTGAGCAACAGAACATTATAAACAAGGAAATAAATCAGGAAATGAGAAATTCATTCCTCGATTACTCTATGTCGGTTATCACCTCCCGTGCACTTCCCGACGTCAGAGACGGCTTAAAGCCCGTTCACAGAAGAATTCTCTACACAATGTACGAAAAGCATTTGTATCCGAATGTGGCATACCGTAAGTGCGCCGATACAGTCGGTGCCGTATTGGGCTCTTACCATCCCCACGGCGACGCTTCGGTTTACGATGCAATGGTTAGACTTGCACAGGATTTCTCAATGAGATACACTCTTGTTGACGGTCACGGTAACTTCGGTTCAATCGATGGCGACCCCCCTGCTGCATACCGTTATACAGAGTCGAGAATGAGCAAAATCGCTCTCGAGCTTTTGACTGATATTGACAAAAAGACCGTAGACTATGTTTCAAACTACGACGACAGACTTAAAGAACCCACAGTTCTTCCGTCAAGATACCCGAACCTGCTTGTAAACGGATCAACGGGTATTGCCGTAGGTATGGCAACAAATATTCCCCCTCACAATCTCGGTGAGGTTATCGACGGCGTATGCTGTGTAATTGACAATCCCGAAGCTTCGCTTGAGGAAATTATGGAGCATATCAAGGGACCGGATTTCCCGACAGAGGGAATTATTATGGGCAGAGCCGGTATTCGTGCGGCTTATGCAACGGGCAGAGGTAAAATTACACTTCGTGGCCGTGCCGAAATTATTGAAAACGAAAAGAACGGCAAATTTCAAATTGTAATTACCGAGCTTCCCTATCAGGTTAATAAGGCAAGGCTTATTGAGTCAATCGCAGAGCTTCATAAGGATAAAAAAATCGAGGGAATGTCGGGCATTAACGACTATTCGTCAAAGCGTGGCGGCGGTATCAGAATTGTTATCGACCTAAAGAGAGACGCAAACCCGCAGGTTATCTTAAATCAGCTGTATCAGATGACGCAGCTTCAGATTTCCTACGGTATCATTCAGCTCGCCCTTGTTGACGGCGTTCCGAAGATACTCACACTTAAAGAAATTATTGAGCAGTATATCAAATTCCAATGTGAAATAATCACAAGAAGAACGGAATTTGACCTTAAAAAAGCACAGGACAGAGAGCACATTCTTGCAGGTCTTGAAAGAGCCGTTGATATTGTTGACGATATTATTGCTACAATTCGAGCTTGTAGGGGCGGCCAAGCGGAGGCAAAGCAGGCTATTATGGACAAGTTTGACTTTGACGAGCCGCAGGCAGATGCGATAGTTGCATTCAGACTCGGTCAGCTGGCAGGTCTTGAAATTCAGAAAATTATTTCAGAAAGAAAAGAGCTTCAGGAAAAAATTAAGTCCTTGCTTGAGCTTTTGTCCTCGGAAGCAAATATCAAAAACACCGTTAAAACAGAACTTCAGGTTATTGCCGAAAAATTCAGCGATGAGAGAAGAACAGAGATTTCTAACGTTGCGGGCGAAGTTGACATTGAGGATCTTATTCCCGAAGAGGACTGCGTTTATACGCTTACAAATATGGGTTATATTAAACGTCAGCCTGTTGATACCTATCAGAGCCAGCGCAGAGGCGGCAAGGGCATCAAGGGTATGACAAGACGTGAAGAGGATTACGCAAAGACAATGTTTACCTGCTCCTCACACGATTATATTATGTTCTTTACCTCGCTCGGTAAGGCTTACAGGCTCAAGGGCTATGAAATTCCCGAGGGCAGCCGTTCAAGTAAGGGTATGAATGTTGTTAATATTCTTCCCATTACTTCTGACGAGAAAATTACGTCAATGATCAGAGTTCCGAATTTCAGCGACGAGGATAATTTCTATCTCTGTATGCTTACAAAACAGGGCATTATCAAGCGTACTCCGCTTAACGCATATAAGAACATTCGTAAGTCGGGTATTCTTGCAATAAATCTTGATGAGGGCGACGAGCTTGATTGGGTTGCTCTCACAGACGGAACGAAGAGAATAATGGTTGCTACCAAGAAGGGCTTTGCAATTACCTTTGAGGAAAATGATGCAAGGGTAATCGGCAGAACTGCCCGTGGTGTTAAGGCTATCTCACTTCGTGACGGCGACGAGGTTACAGGTATGTGTATCCTCGAAGAGGGCAAAAAGGTTCTTACAATTTCCGAAACAGGCTTCGGCAGACGCTCCGAAATTGACAATTACCGTATTCAGTCGAGAGGCGGTAAGGGTCTTACCAACTATAAGACCGAGCTTTACGGAGATGTTGCGGCGGTTTCAATGATTGATGACGACGAGGATATTATCATAATTTCTTCGGACGGAATTATCATAAGAATAAAGGCATCCGATATAAGCACTTTCTCAAGAACATCAAAGGGTGTTCGTGTTATGAAGGTGTCCGAGGGCGAAAAGGTTTCAGCTTTCTCGATTACCGCACATGATGCAGAAGAAAAGACCGATGAGCTTGAAGCAAGCGAAGATGATGCCGAGGGTAACGAAGCGGAAGTGTCCGAAACGGAAGAATAATTTATAAATACGCATATTTTGCGTAACAATCTGTTAATTTTTAGATGCTACAATTAAAGAAAATACAGTAATGGTGGTAGTATATGAATTATCAACAGCCTTTCTCTCCTTACGGACAGAACAATCAATACAATTTCAACAACAACTATAACGGAGAATATTATCTTCTCAAAAACAAGCATAAGGCGAACATTTCAACCGTCAGCAAGGTATGCGGTGCTGCGGTTACGGCATTTATCGTGCTCGGAACAATTTTAGGACTTGTTCTTTCTCAGGTTGACGGCTTTGAGGAGCTTTATAAGAACAACGAGTATTTTGTTTCTGCGCTGACGGCGTTGATGTCGCTTTTCACGTTGGGACTTCCGTTTTTAATTGCGTATAAATCGTTAAAAAAGAGAAATTATGTCAACGATTTGCCACTTGGAAAGCCTTATGACAACAAGGAATTTGCACTTCTAATTCCGATTACCGTAATGATTTGTATTCTCGGAAGCATTGCAACGGGTATGTTTTCGACGTTTTGCGAGACGGTGTTCGGAATTGAGTTTTCGCAGCCCGACGACGGCTCGACCTACGGCACCTTTTCAACGGTTGCAATGTCGTTTTTTGTAACTGCCGTTATCCCTGCGTTTGTTGAGGAGTTTGCAATCAGGGGCGTTGTTATGCAGTCGCTTCGTAAATACGGAGACGGCTTTGCTATAATTATGTCCTCGTTTGTGTTTGCTCTTATGCACGGAAATATGATACAGATACCCTTTGCGTTTATTGCCGGTATCGGTATCGGATATGCGGTTATTAAAACAGGCACTATGTGGACGGGTATTATAATTCACTTTATAAACAACGCTATTGCGGTAATTTCAATGACCGTTTCGCAGAATTGCTCGGATGAAATTACGAATATGTTTTCAATGATTCTTTACACGGTCGTTTTTGCTGTGGGAATTATTTGCTTTGCACTTTATGCAAACGACAGAAAGCAAAAGGCTCTCGGCGGCGCTTTTTCAAAAAATACTCTTTCAAGAGGCTGCACGTCTGCTCTTACAAGCGGAGAAAAAGCAATCAGTTTTATCTTCAGTGCGCCGATGGTAATTGCAGAGGTTTTGCTTATTGTCGAAACAAGCCTTTATATTAACTGATATGGATAAATATGATTTTATGCGTCTTGCACTCGAACAGGCAAGGCTTTCGGCAGATGAGGGTGAAGTTCCGGTCGGTGCGGTGGTCGTGAGAAACGGCGAGGTTGTTTCCTACGGCAGAAATCGCAGAGAAAAGGAGAAAAACGCTCTTTGCCACGCTGAAATAGAAGCGATTGACAAAGCTTGTAAAGCTCTCGGCGGTTGGCGGCTTTGGGAGTGCGAAATGTATGTAACCCTTGAGCCGTGTCCGATGTGCGCAGGTGCGATTATAAATTCAAGACTAAAAAAAGTTACATACGGTGCAAAGGATTATAAAAACGGTGCCGTTGAATCGGTAACGGAAATGTTTTCTCTCCCCTTTACGCATAAGCCGGAAACGGAAAGCGGAGTTTTGGGCGAGGAATGTTCAAATTTGCTCTCGGAATTTTTTAAGAATTTACGTGAGCAAAGGACAAATAATAAATAAGTAATTAAATTTATTTTAGGTGATATTATGAGTGAAAATTGCAATCATGATTGCTCAAACTGTGCGTCGAAGTGCGAAAACGAAAAGAAGGATTTTCGTTTACCGCAGAACGCAAACAGCAATGTAAAAAAAGTTATCGGAGTTGTCAGCGGTAAGGGCGGCGTAGGCAAAAGCTTTGTTACGTCTACACTTGCGCTCGCTTCGCAGCTTCACGGCTATAAAACGGCTATACTCGACGCCGATATTACAGGTCCGTCAATTCCAAAGGGCTTCGGTATTCACGGCAGAGCACTCGGAAATGACGAGGGAATTTTGCCTGCCGAAACAAAGCTTGGCATTAAGATTATGAGCATTAACCTTTTGCTTGAAAAAGAGGACGCTCCCGTTATTTGGAGAGGTCCCGTAATTTCGGGCGTTATAAATCAGTTTTGGCAGGAGGTTCAATGGGGCGACGTTGACTATATGTTTGTCGATATGCCTCCCGGAACGGGCGACGTTCCGCTTACCGTGTTCCAAAGTATGCCCGTTGACGGAATTATTATCGTTACAACGCCGCAGGACCTTGTAACCATGATAGTTAAAAAGGCTTACAATATGGCAAAGATGATGAATATACCGATTCTCGGTATAGTTGAAAATATGAGCTATTTTGAATGTCCCGATTGTCATAAAAAGCACTACATTTTCGGCGAAAGCAAAATAGACGAGGTTGCAAAGGAGCTTGAGATACCCGTTCTCGCAAAGCTTCCGATAAATCCTGCCACTGCGGCATATGTAGATAACGGCACAATAGAGCTTGAAGACGCTTCGGCTATGACCGAGGTTATAGAGCGTATTGCCGAATAAGTCAAAAGGCACAAAAACACCTGTAAAACCACGGGTGTTTTTTCTTATTTATCTATTGAATTAAATCGTCAGTAAATGTATAATTATAAAAATAATGTAAAATGGGAGGATATTAAAATGCTAAATGAAAAATTTGCAAAAGAAGGTCTTACCTTTGACGACGTTTTGCTCATTCCGGCGGAGAGCGACGTTTTGCCGAAGGATATTGACGTTTCAACACAGCTGACAAAGAAAATCAGACTTAATATTCCTATGCTTACGGCGGCTATGGATACAGTCACAGAATCGAGAATGGCTATTGCCATTGCCCGTGAAGGCGGTATAGGTATCATTCATAAAAATATGTCTATCGACGCACAGAGAGCAGAGGTGGATAAGGTTAAGAGAAGTGAAAACGGCGTTATTATAAATCCGTTCTTCCTTCATGCCGACAACACGGTTGAAGAAGCAAACAACCTTATGCACCATTACAAAATTTCGGGTGTTCCGATTTGTGACGGCGACGGCAAGCTTGTCGGCATCATCACAAACCGTGATATGAGATTTATGACCGATTACAGCGTTAAAATCGGCGAAGTAATGACAAAGGACCATCTTGTTACCTCCCATATAGGTACAACTCTTGAACAGGCTAAGGAAATTCTTATGAAGCACAAGATCGAAAAGCTTCCGCTTGTTGACGATCAGGGCTATCTCAAGGGTCTTATCACAATCAAGGATATTGAAAAGAGCGTTCAGTATCCCAATTCGGCAAGAGATGCAAGCGGCAGACTTCTTTGCGGTGCGGCTATCGGCGTAACTTCGGACGTTCTTGACAGAGCAGCTGCTCTTGTTGAGGCAGGCGTTGACGTGCTTACACTCGACTCCGCACACGGTCATTCAAGAAATATTCTCAATGCCGTTTCAAGAGTTAAGGCAGCATTCCCCGAGATTTCGCTTATCGCAGGTAACGTTGCAACGGCAGAGGGCACAAAGGCTCTTATCGACGCAGGTGCCGATTGCGTTAAGGTTGGTATAGGCCCCGGCTCCATCTGCACAACCCGTGTAGTTGCAGGTATCGGCGTTCCGCAGATAACAGCTGTTTATGATTCGGCAAACGAGGCTGCAAAGCACGGTGTTTCCGTAATCGCTGACGGCGGTATTAAATATTCGGGCGAAATCGTTAAGGCTATTGCCGCAGGCGCTTCGGCTATTATGGTCGGCTCACTTGTTGCAGGCTGTGAGGAGTCTCCCGGAAGCAGCGAAATTTATCAGGGCAGACAGTTCAAGGTGTACAGAGGTATGGGCTCAATAGCTGCTATGAACAAGGGCTCAAAGGACAGATATTTCCAGGAGGACAACAAAAAGCTTGTTCCCGAGGGAATTGAAGGACGTGTTCCTTATAAGGGAGTTCTTTCCGATACGGTATATCAGATGATGGGCGGTCTTAAATCAGGTATGGGCTATTGCGGCTGTAAAAACGTTCCCGAGCTTCAGCAGAAGACGAGATTTATCAGAATTACAAATGCAGGTCTTAAAGAAAGCCACCCCCACGATGTTTTCATCACTAAGGAAGCACCGAACTATTCGGTTAATTTATAATTTGATTTGAAATTGAGGTAAGGATATGTATAACGATCTTTTGGATTCAATCGGTCTTGTTTCAAAGTATGACGAGCAGGTTGGCTCGGCAATGAAAAAAGAGCTTGAGCGTCAGCAGAGAAACATTGAGCTTATCGCAAGTGAGAACATAGTTTCTCCTGCGGTTATGGCTGCTATGGGAAGTATTTTGACAAACAAATATGCAGAGGGCTATCCGGGTAAGAGATATTACGGCGGCTGCGAGTGCGTTGATATTGTCGAGGATATTGCAAGAGACAGAGTTAAGGAGCTTTTCGGAGCAAGCTATGCAAACGTTCAGCCTCATTCGGGCGCACAGGCAAATATGGCTGTTTACTTTGCACTTCTCAATCCTGGCGATACCGTTATGGGAATGAACCTTGCAGAGGGCGGACACCTCACACACGGCTCACCCGTTAATATGTCGGGTAAATACTTCAACTTCGTGCCTTACGGCGTAAACGCTGACGGCTTTATCGATTACGACGAGTTTGAAAAAAAGGCTAAGGAGTGCAAGCCGAAGCTTATCGTTGCAGGCGCTTCGGCATATCCGAGAATTATTGACTTTGAGAGAATTTCTCAAATCGCAAAAGAAGTCGGCGCATACTTTATGGTCGATATGGCTCATATTGCGGGACTTATTGCGGCAGGACTTCACCCCTCGCCCGTTCCGTATGCGGACGTTGTAACATCAACAACTCATAAGACTTTGAGAGGACCGAGAGGCGGCCTTATCCTTTGCAACGACGAGGAGCTCGGCAAGGCGTTTAACAAGGCTATCTTCCCCGGAACACAGGGCGGTCCGCTTATGCACGTTATTGCCGGCAAGGCAGTTTGCTTCGGCGAGGCTCTCAAGCCCGAGTTCAAGGAATATCAGAAGAATGTTATCGACAACTGTCAGGCACTTGTAAAGGGCTTGCTTGCAAGAGATATCAAGCTTGTATCGGGCGGAAGCGACAACCACCTTTGCCTTGTTGACCTTCGTGGCAGCGAGGTTACGGGTAAGGAACTTGAGCACAGACTTGACGAGGTTTATATCACGGCTAACAAGAATACCGTTCCCAACGAGCCTCGCAGTCCGTTTATCACAAGCGGTTTGCGTCTCGGCACTCCTGCTGTTACAACAAGAGGCTTTGACGCTGAGGATATGGATAAGATTGCAGAGTACATTGCTCTTGCGGTAAATGATTTTGAAAACAGTAAGGATTACATCCGCAACGGAGTTAATGAAATTTGCAACAGACATCCGCTTTATAAGTAATTGAAAAAGGCGTAATTTATGAGAGACGTTATTATCGCAAGTGCTAATAATCACTCCGCTGAGCATATTAAAACGATTTTGCAAAGCGGTGGGGTATTCGTTCGCTCTCTTTTATGCTCGGGAAACGAGGTGCTCGCTTTTACGGGCGTTTATCCACGGGCATTGGTGGTGTGCGGAAGGCTTGGCGATATGACGGCTCTCACTCTTGCTAATATGCTTCCGCAGGGCTGTGATGTTATACATCTTTTGCCCTCGGGAGAGTCGCAGGCTGTGTTTGTGAGCAATATGGTAGAAATAAATATGCCGATTGACAGAATTGAGTTTTTGAGAACCGTTAAGGTAATGGCGGCAACGGAAAACGAGGTTCTTTCAAGACACAAGAAAAGCGGCGAGACAGAGGAAATACTTGACAGGGCTAAGCGTATAATAATGAACAGGCACCACGTTTCCGAACGTGAGGCGCACAAGATATTACAGCGCAGAAGCATGGAAAGCGGAATGAAGCTTTTGGAGCTTGCACGAATGATTGGAGATGGATAGATTGAAATTTACTAAAATGCACGGAGCAGGAAATGACTACATATATATCAACTGCTTTGAGGAAACGGTCAAAGATCCGGAAAAGCTTGCGATAAAGGTCAGCGACAGGCACTTTGGCATCGGCTCGGACGGACTTATTCTCATTTCCCCGAGCGACAAGGCGGATTTCAAGATGAACATTTACAACGCTGACGGCTCCGAGGGTATGATGTGCGGAAACGGCATAAGATGCGTTTCAAAATATGTTTACGATAACGGTATGACCGATAAGGACGAAATATCGGTTGAAACAAGAAGCGGAATCAAGCTTATTAAAATGAACGTTGAGAACGGAAAGGTTGTCAGCGCAAGAGTTAATATGGGCGAGCCGATTTTGCAAGCGGATAAAATACCTACAAAATTTGACGGCGAAAATGTAATTAGACAAAAATTAACTATCGACGGAAAAGAGTACGAGGTTACCTGTGTTTCTATGGGAAATCCACACTGCATTGTCTATGTTGACGACGTTAAAAGCATTGACCTTGAAAAAATAGGCCCTAAATTTGAAAACAACGAAATGTTCCCCGAAAGAATAAACACGGAATTTGTGCACGTTGTGAGTGATACCGAGCTTGATATGAGGGTTTGGGAAAGAGGCTCTGGCGAAACTCTCGCCTGCGGCACAGGCTCTTGTGCGGTAACGGTGGCTTCTGTGCTTTGCGGCTACTGTAAGAGGAACACGGAGATAAAAATAAATCTTTTAGGCGGTACGCTTACCGATATTTGGACTGACGGCGGAGACGTTTATATGACGGGTCCTGCCGCAACGGTATGCGCCGGTGAAATTGAAGAATAAACGAAAGGAAATACAAAAATGAAATTCAACGAAAACTTTTTGAAAATCGAAAGCAGCTATCTTTTTTTGAACATTGCGAAAAAGGTTGAGGCTTATTCAAAGGCAAATCCCGACAAAGAGATTATAAGACTCGGTATCGGCGACGTTACACGTCCGTTGGCGCCTGCTTGCATTGACGCTATGCACAAGGCTGTTGATGAAATGTCAAAAGCCGAGACCTTCAGAGGATATCCGCCTGCATTCGGCTATGATTTCCTTTTGGACGCAATCAATGAAAATGACTATAAGGCTCACGGCGTAGAGCTTGACAATTCGGAAATTTTCGTATCGGACGGCGCAAAGAGCGATACGGGCAACATCGGCGATATTTTCTCGCTTGACAATAAGGTTGCCATTTGCGACCCCGTTTATCCCGTATATGTTGACACAAACGTTATGTCAGGACGTTCGGGCGAAAAGGACGCAGACGGAAAATGGTCAAACGTTTATTATATGACCTGCCTTGCCGAAAACAATTTCCTGCCCGAGCTTCCTAAGGAAAAGGTTGATTTGATTTACCTTTGCTTCCCGAACAATCCCACGGGTATGGCAATTACAAAAGACGAGCTTAAAAAATGGGTTGATTATGCAAATGAGAACGGCTCGGTAATTCTTTACGACGCAGCTTATGAAGCGTTTATCACAGAGGAAAACGTACCGCACACCATTTATGAAATCGAGGGTGCAAAGACCTGTGCAATCGAGTTCAAATCCTTTTCAAAGACGGCAGGCTTTACGGGTGTACGTTGCGGCTATACAGTTGTTCCTCACGAACTCAAGGTTGACGGCGTAGAGCTCAACTCAATGTGGGCACGCAGACAGGCAACAAAGTTCAACGGCGTTTCCTATGTAACACAGAGAGCCGCCGAGGCTGTTTATTCAGAGCAGGGTAAGAAAGAAATCAGGGAAATCATTGCTTATTATCAGAAAAATGCTAAAATAATATATGACGGCTTAAAGGCTTGCGGTCTTGAGGTTTACGGTGCGGTAAATTCGCCGTACGTTTGGCTTAAAACTCCCGACAATATGGGCAGCTGGGACTTCTTTGACCTTCTTCTTAACGAACTTCAGGTTGTCGGCACACCCGGCGAGGGCTTCGGTCCAGCAGGCGAGGGATATTTCCGCCTTACTGCTTTCGGAACAACCGAAAACACCGAAAAGGCTGTTGAAAGAATAAGAAAATATTTTGCGAAATAATGAGGGGTACTATAATGAAAGATATCTACGAGAGTCCGCTTAATTCAAGATATTCAAGCAAGGAAATGAAATACATTTTCTCGCCCGATTTCAAGTTTAAGACTTGGAGAAAGCTTTGGATCGCTCTTGCGGAGAGTGAAAAGGAGCTCGGCTTGGATATTACCGACGAGCAGATTGCAGAGCTTAAGGCTCATGCCGAGGATATAAACTACGATGTTGCCGAGGCTGAGGAAAAGAAGGTTCGTCACGACGTAATGAGCCATGTTCACGCTTACGGCGTACAGTGCCCGAAGGCAAAGGGAATTATCCATTGGGGCGCTACCTCTTGCTATGTCGGAGATAACACGGACGTTATCATAATGACAGAGGCGTTAAAGCTTGTCAGGAAAAAACTTGTTAACCTTATAAACGAGCTTTCTAAGTTTGCTATGGAATATAAGGATATGCCCTGCCTTGCATTTACTCATTTTCAGGCAGCTCAGCCGACAACCGTCGGAAAAAGAGCTTCGCTTTGGCTCAATGATTTGGTGCTTGACTTTGCACAGCTTGAGTTCCAGCTTTCACAGATGAAGCTTTTAGGCTCAAAGGGCACAACGGGCACGCAGGCTTCGTTCGTTGAAATTTTTGACGGCGACTCCGAGAAAATCAAGGCGCTCGACAGGAAAATTGCAGAAAAAATGGGCTTTGAAAGCTGCTATATGGTATCGGGACAGACCTATTCGAGAAAGCTCGATTACAATGTTTTGAGCGTGCTTTCGGAAATTGCTCAGTCGGCTTACAAGTTCTCGGGCGATATGAGATTGTTACAGCACAAAAAAGAGCTTGAAGAACCGTTTGAGAAAAATCAGATCGGCTCTTCCGCAATGGCATATAAGAGAAATCCGATGAGAAGCGAAAGAATTTCATCGCTTTCAAGATATGTGATTTGCGACACGCTCAACCCTGCAATCACAGCCGCTACACAGTGGTTTGAGAGAACTCTTGATGACTCTGCGAACAAGAGAATAAGCGTACCCGAGGCTTTCCTTGCGGTTGATGCGGTGCTTGAACTTTATATAAACGTCGTTGACGGAATTGTTGTATATCCGAAGATGATTGAAAGACACCTCAACGAGGAGCTTCCGTTTATGGCGACCGAAAATATTATGATGGCTGCCGTTAAAAAAGGCGGAGACCGTCAGGAACTTCACGAGAGAATCCGTGTGCTTTCAATGGAGGCGGGCAAGGTTGTCAAGGTTGACGGCGGAGAAAACGATTTGGTTGACCGTATTGCGGCTGACAGTATGTTCTCGCTTACAAAGGAGGAAATCCTTGCCGAAATGAAGCCCGAAAAGTTTGTCGGCAGAGCACCCGAGCAGGTTGTCGAGTTTATCGACGCCGAGGTTAAGCCGATACTTGAAAAATACAAGGATGAATTGGGAATAAGCGTAGAGATAAATGTTTAATAAGTGACAAATATCTTAAAAAGAGGCTGATTTATTGATTTACACCGGTGAAAAATGTCCTGTATGCGGTAAAAAATTTGTCGAGGGAGACGATATAGTCGTTTGTCCCGTTTGCGGAACTCCGCATCACAGAGATTGCTACAATCTTCATAATGCTTGCGCTAACGAAGGCTTGCACGCTGAAAATTTTGAATGGAAGCCCGAAGTAAAGACAGAAGAGCCGAAAGCGTTTGAGGAGCACGGAAAAAACGGAGGAAAAACCGTTGTTTGTCCGAACTGCGGAAGAGAAAATCCGGCAGAGGAGCCGAACTGTCTTTATTGCTCGGCAAGACTTTATAATGTCGGAAATGCAATTCCGCCGTTCCCGAATATGCCGTATGGGGCAAGAGTTATTGAAATTTCGCCCGACGACACAATAGGCTCGCATAAAATTTCAGATGTTGCTTCGTATATCAGAAACGGCGCAAGCAGATATATACCTAAATTTTATGCCGCTGAAAAGACGGGTAAAAAATTCACTTTCAACTGGGCGGCGTTTTTCTTCTCGCCCTATTGGTTCTTTTTCAGAAAAATGAACATTATAGGCTTCGTGCTGCTGCTTGTTTCGCTGTTTACAACGGGAGTCTGCACGACCCCGAGGTTTGTTGAAAGAACGGAGGCTTATTATGCTTCTGTCGAGCAGTATCAAAAAGGAGAGCTCTCCGTTGAAAAAATGAGTGAGGTCAGCAAGGAGTTTATTAAAACGCCCGAGGTCATAGCTCTTGCGAGCGTTGAGCTTGCAATCAGGCTGTTTGGCGGAATTTTCGGTAACACGTTCTATAAAAAGAAAATCGAAAAGGATTTGACCGATTTTAAGGCGGAGTCAAAAACCGATGAGGAATATCAGCTGCGGATTTTGAAACGAGGCGGTACTTCAATGGTAATGACGACGCTCGGAGTTTTAGGGTATTACTGTGCGGAACAGTTGTTGATTTCGTTTATCACAAGGGGGAACTGATTATGAAAATCACAAAGGCTATTATACCTGCGGCAGGTCTCGGAACAAGGGTTTTACCCGCTTCAAAGTCTGTGCCGAAGGAAATGCTTAACATTGTCGATAAGCCTGCAATTCAGTATATTGTAGAAGAGGCTGCTGCGGCAGGAATTACGGACATTCTTGTCATCACAAACAGAGGAAAAAGTGTAATTGAGGATCATTTTGACCACTCGTTTGAGCTTGAGGCTTCACTCAAGGACAATCCGTCTAAAAAGGGAATTTATGATGATGTACTCAAGGCGTCAAGCCTTGCCAATATGTACTATATCAGGCAGAAGGAGACAAAGGGACTTGCTCATGCAATTTCGTGTGCGAGGAGCTTTATCGGCAATGAGCCGTTTGCAATTCTTTACGGCGACGACGTTATTGTATCTCCCGAGGGCAAGCCTGTTATCGGTCAGCTTATCGACGCATATGACAAGTACGGGGTAGGCTGTGTAGGCGTTAAGGAGGTTCCGAGAAAGGATGTTCCGAAGTACTGTTCTCTTGATGTAACACCGATTGACAACAATGTTATGGCTGTTCATAACATTATCGAAAAGCCCACTCCCGAGGAGATTGTTTCCTGCTATTCGATTTTGGGCAGAGTTGTTATGCCGCCCGAAATTTTCGATTTGATTGAGCAGACTCCGCCCGACAAGAAAAGCGGCGAGGTTTACTTTACGGACTCAATGCTTATGCTTGCACGTCAGGGAAAGCTCAACGCTGTTGACTTTGACGGTATCCGTTATGATATGGGCAACAAGCTCGGTATTATGAAGGCTAACTGTGAGGTTGCGCTCAATCACGATGAAATCGGCGAGGATTTCAAAGCATATCTCAAGGAGCTTGTCAAGACATTCTAAAAGAAAATAAACATATTTAAGGGCACGGTTTTCCGTGTCCTTTTTTGTCGAAAAACGGCGTATTATAGCATTAAAAAAGTACAAATAATGGTACTATTCGTAACAATTTTGTTTGATTTTGCAGACGTATATCACTATAATCAGGGTTAGAAAATGTTACGAAAGGACACAATTTAATGACGCTGAATGAACTTGCAAAAGCTTACAGAGAGGACGAAAAAAGGCTTGAAAAGCAAATCGCAGCATTGCGAGAGAGCTCAAAAAATTACACGGGCGCACAGAAGCACAACGCCAACAGACATCTGCTCTGTCTTTACGAAATGAAAAGAGAAGTGGCCAATACGGCAAAAACGCTCGAAAATTATTACACGGATAAGTCGCAAACAAGGCTTTATCATAAAAAAAGCGACATTTTACACTCGCAATCTTAATTTTTCTATTGATAATTTGATAACAAAAATGTATAATACTATCGTACATCTCCATAAAGCAGAGGAATACGGTATGTATATGCAAAAATGCTTTACGGCAAGCTGCTTATTGTATTACGGCTCTTTATGGTAAAACAGGAAAGGAGTTCATGTTACAATGATTAACTATTCACATGAAGTTGAAACAATGTGCTGTGTTGCTAAAGGACCGCACCATGATCCCGCTCCCATCCCCGAAGAAGGCAAATGGGTAGCTGCAAAGCAGATTACAGACATTTCAGGTTACACACACGGTATCGGTTGGTGTGCACCTCAGCAGGGCTGCTGCAAGCTCTCACTTAACGTTAAAAACGGAATTATCGAGGAGGCTCTTGTTGAGACTGTCGGTTGCTCGGGTATGACTCACTCGGCGGCAATGGCAGCGGAAATTCTTCCGGGCAAGACTGTTCTTGAGGCTCTTAATACAGACCTTGTTTGTGATGCTATCAATACAGCAATGAGAGAGTTGTTCTTGCAGATCGTTTACGGTCGTACACAGTCTGCTTTCTCTGATGACGGACTTGTTATCGGCGCAGGTATGGAGGATCTCGGTAAGGGCTTCCGTTCAATGGTCGGCACAATGTACGGCACAAAGGCAAAGGGCGTTCGTTACCTTGAAATGACAGAGGGCTATTGTACAAGAATGGCTCTTGATGAGAACGATGAGGTTATCGGCTATGAGTTCGTTTCACTCGGCAAGATGACAGATTTCATCAAGCAGGGTATGGAGCCCAACGAAGCATATAAGAAATCAATCGGAACTTACGGCAGATTTGATGAGGCCGCTAAGTATATCGATCCGAGAAAAGAATAAGAGAGGGAGGATTTAACAATGGCACAGTTTGAAGGTTACGAAAGACGTGAGGCTAAAATCCTCGCAACTCTTAAAGAATACGGCATTTCGTCAATCGACGAGTGTAAAGAAATTTGCGCAGAAAAAGGCATTGATCCCTATACAATCGTACAGGAAACACAGCCTATCTGCTTTGAGAACGCTAAATGGGCTTACACCGTAGGCGCTGCAATCGCTATTAAGTCAGGCTGTACAAAGGCTGCTGATGCGGCTGCTGCTATCGGTATCGGCCTCCAGAGCTTCTGCATCCCCGGTTCTGTTGCTGAAAACCGTAAGGTTGGTCTCGGTCACGGAAACCTCGGTAAGATGCTTCTTTCCGAAGAGACAGAGTGCTTCTGCTTCCTTGCAGGACACGAGAGCTTTGCAGCTGCTGAGGGTGCAATCAAAATCGCTCTTAACGCAAACAAGGTTCGTCAGAAAAACCTCAGAGTTATCTTGAACGGTCTCGGTAAGGACGCTGCTTATATTATTTCAAGAATCAACGGCTTCACATATTGTGAAACAGAGTTTGATCCCTACTCGGAAACCGTTAAGGTTACAGAGCAGAGAGCATTCTCAAACGGTCCGAGAGCTGATGTTAAGTGCTACGGCGCTGACAACGTTCCCGAGGGCGTTGCTATCATGAAGCTTGAAAATGTCGGCGTTTCAATCACAGGTAACTCAACCAACCCGACAAGATTCCAGCATCCCGTTGCAGGCACATACAAAAAGTGGTGCGTTGAAAACGGCGTTAAGTATTTCTCGGTTGCATCGGGCGGCGGCACAGGCCGTACACTTCACCCCGACAACATGGCAGCAGGCCCCTCTTCTTACGGCATGACCGACACAATGGGAAGAATGCACTCGGACGCTCAGTTCGCAGGCTCATCCTCTGTTCCGGCTCACGTTGAAATGATGGGACTTATCGGTATGGGTAACAACCCGATGGTTGGTGCTACCGTAGCAGTTGCAGTTGCAGTTGAAGAAGCAATGAAAGCATAATTTCAAATGATATAATTAAGGCACCTTCTTTTCGGAGGTGCCTTATATATTGGGGAATCGAGTGCCTTGAAAAACTTAAAGGTATATGATATGATTTACCAAAGGGGAGATTTTATGAGAAAATCATATTCAGATACGGCAGGAAGGCTTGGGCTTTTAAGCTGCTTTTTCAGCGTATTGACGATAATTCTGTACACAGCTCAGACAAGCTCGGGAATCGGAACATTGACAAAGCTTGTGTTTATTATAATAAGTGCTGTTCCCGTTGCTTTGACCCTGCTGCCGTTGGCTATTGGTATGATTAAGAAAAACAAGTTTTTGCTGTGTCTGTATTTTTCGTTAGACGGAATTTTACAGGTTTATAATTTCCTTAAACAGATCAACGCACGGGGCGGATTTGAAAAGCTTGGTAATTTAGAGCTGATACCGCTTTATCTGTCAAATTTTTTGTATGACGCTGCGCTGCTGTGCTTAGTCATTTTTGCGTTTAATGGCAAGGAAAGGGCGAAGCCTGCGACGGCGATAATGCTTTTGTGCGGCGTTGCAAAGCTTTCACAGCTTGCTTTGGTTGCGGCTTTTTCGTCGGCTTCAACAGCGTTTGTTTTGATGAAATGTATAAGCTGTGCGGCTTTGGCAATAAGCTATATTTTGATAGGCATAGGCATTAAATTGAAAAGTGAAAAGCCGATTTGGTGCAGCATTGCGCCGGCGGCGGTAAGTTCAATTCTTGAGGCGTTTGTAACATCAAAGGGAGCTGCTTGCGGCGTTACCTCAACGGTTTCGTTAATTCTTTTGAATGTGGGAACGGCAATGCTTATAATTTATATGCAAGGACAGCTCGGTTTGCCGCCAAAAACGAAAAAGACTGTATCCAAAAAACGCAAATAAACATTAAAAGGGCAGCTCAATTTGAGTTGCCCTTTTTATTATGATTTTTACGCTGTCGGGCTTGCTCGACTTCTGATAACCCTTGCGATATTGCAGGGAAAGCATTATCGGTGTCGGCGGTCGGCTGAATTTCATATGTGCCGTACTTGTTGAGCATACCGTAAGTCGATTTCGGATTGCCCTGTATATTTGCCGTGCTCTCGTCAAGCCTTTTATGCGAAGTGCGTTTCTTTTTCATTTAATCACCCGTAATATTTTTTCACATGATGATTAAATTATGCGTTTTTGCTTATTTCTTGCCCTTTAACAGCGGTTTGATTTTTGAAAAATATGCGTTCCCGTCTGTTTCGCCGAATTTTTTAACAAGGGCGTTGTGTATGCCCTCTTTTGTCTTACAGGTCATTGTAATTTTCGCTATCGTTTTTGAAATGGTGCGGTCGCCGATTATTTCAAGAACGCTGTTTTCGATTTTTTCGATTTCCTCTAAATTGTTACCCTCGCAAATCGCACGAATTTGCTTTACGGAGTAACCACGGTTGCACCAATATTGGCAAACAAACGAAAATCCTTGATCCTTTGAAACGATATAATAAGTAGTTTCCTTATCGTTATACTTGCCCATCAAATAGCCGATATAAGTGTCAAGCTGAGCGTCGAGAGCGTCATGGAAAATCTTATCCGTGCCGGTTATTTTCACATTCGCTTCCTTGAAAACGGTTTTTGCTGCGGACTTTTGGATTTTCTCAACTGCCTTGATATCGATTTTCGGTGCGTTTGTGCTGAAAAACACAACGACAACATCGGTATCCAAAAGCCTTTCGATACCGTTTAAGCCTGCAACGGATGTGTTTTCATAGTCAATAACATAAATGCTCATTTTGTCACCTCAAAAAATCACTTGTGATATTTGCCGCCCGAGGAAATTTGAAAAGCCCTGTATATCTGCTCTAAAAGCATTATACGAGCCATCTGGTGCGGAAATGTCATCTGCGACATTGAAAACTTGAAATCGGACATATTTTTAATTTCGTCGCTCAAGCCGAAGGAGCTTCCGATTATAAAAACAATATTGCTTTTGCCGTTTACCGCTATTTCAGATAATTTTTGACTAAAAGCCTCGCTCGACGATTGCTTGCCCTCAATGCACATTGAAAACACATATGAATTTGACGGGATTTTAGCCTTTATTTGCTGTGTTTCGGCGGCAAGAGCGTTTTTAATTTCGTTTTCAGACGGATTGTCCGACAGCATTTTCGGAGACAGCTCGACAATGTTCAATTTGCAATACGCAGAAAGCCGCTTTTGGTATTCCTCCGAAAATTCACGCATATATTTTTCTTTGAGCTTGCCTAAGGCTATGATTGTTATGCCAATCATAACATCACCGCCTTTGAGTCCCAAACAGGCTTTGCGATTTTGAGGATATAGTCGCTGTCCTCCTTTGCGCCTGCGCAGGTAAGAGATGCATAGGTGGTCTGATATGCAAGCTCGGGAAAATTGTTTTCCTTGCTCAAATGCCCCAAAACGAGCCTTGTCGTACCGCCTTCAAGGAGCTTAACCGCTTCGTCGGCGCAAGAGTCGTTAGACAGATGTCCCTTTTCGCCGAGTATTCTCTTTTTAAGCTGATACGGATATTTCGTGCTGTTTTCAAGCATATGTATATCGTGATTTGACTCAAGCAAAACAAGGTCGGAGCCTGAAATTGCATTGTGCACGGTGCTCGTCATAATGCCGAGGTCGGTTGCGACGGAAATTTTTCGCCCGTCGGGCGTTTCGACGGTGTAGCCGCAGCTTTCAATTGCGTCGTGAGAGGTGCGGAACGGCTTTACAAATATACCGTTTGCATCATAGCCGTTTTCGTCAATCGGCAAGGTGTCGATATTTTTGCCCTGAAGCGTGTTGTTTTCAAGAAAGCTCAAGGTTTTTTCAAGGGAAAGAACTTTAATATTATGCTTTGCCGCAAAAACCTTTAAGCCGCTAACGTGGTCGTAATGCTCGTGCGTTATAAATATAGCACTTATGCTGTCGGGGTCAACGCCGATATTGTGAAGTGCCTCGTCGGTTCGCTTTGCGCTTATGCCAACGTCTATAAGCACGCCGTTTTCGCCACAGCCTATGTAAATTGAATTTCCGCTTGAGGACGAAAACAGCGGACAGAATTTTGCCATAATTACTCCTTGATTATTCGGGTAAGATTGAATTTGTTGTTATATAGGTTACGCCTGCGTTTACCATTGCGTCAAGATGATACTTGTCGTCAACAGTCCAACAAGCCGCAACAAGTCCCTTGTCAAGAAGCTTCTTAATCATATCGGGACGGGGCGAGTTGAAATCGGAGGAGAAGTCCATACCCTTGCATCCGCTGTCAACTGCCTGCTGTATGTTCTTGTCGGTAAGATAATCCACAAGGTACCACATTTCAAGATCCTTGTCGATTTTGTTAAGAACCTGCAAGTCCTCTAAAATAAAGGAAATTACAACGCAGGTCTTTTCAATGCCGTTCTTTTTAAGCATATCATAGAAGCTCTGCATTTTGTCTGTGCGAGGGTCTTTGATTTCAATGATGGGACGGCAGTTGTATTTTTTACAAATGTCGATATACTCCTGGAGAGTACACATTTTAACGTCAAGGTGCTTGCCGATATTTGCGCCTCTGAGCATTTTGAGCTTCAAAAGCTCTTCGCTTGAATGTTCCTTTATATCGCCTTCGCCGCTGAAAAGTGTTTCAAGGTTCGGGTCATGCGCTACCATCCAAACGCCGTCCGTTGCCATATGAGTATCGCACTCAATTCCGTAGAAATTGCCGTGCTTGCCCGCTGCCTCAAATGCCGGTGCAGTGTTCTCGGGATTAACGCCCGAAAGACCTCTGTGAGCAACAAATTTGGTCGTACCGAAGTCTATATCACGAAGCTCGGTAGCCTTTTTGAGCTCCATGGGAGAAATCGGCTTTTTTCTCATATTCTTATACACGGCTTTTTTGAAAACCGGAGAAAATTTGTAACCCATAAACGCCGTAAACCTGTTAAGCTTTCTCATTTTAATTACCTCCTGAGTGAAAGCGTTTTATTAAAAACATTATAAAACAATTTTCTAAAAAAGTAAACAGTATATATTGATAAGTCGGGACAACAATAAAGCAAAGACAAAGCATTTTTTAAGCGTTGATTGCTTGACACGGATATTGTAATATTCTATAATTAAATGATACATATAATAGTGTAAAGAGGTAGTGTTTTATGCATTTTGAAGAGAGAGAATTTCTGCCCGTAATACTCGGCGCCGATATAACGGCATATTCGCTCGCAAGAAGCTTTCACGAGGAATATCATATTAAATCGCTTGTTTTGAGTATGTCCGAGGGCGGTTACATTGCCAATTCCGATATAATCGAAAACAGAGTTTTCCCCGGCCTTGAAAAAAAGGAAGTTCTTGTTGAGAGGCTTCTTGAAATCGGCAAGGAATTTGAGGGCAAAAAGAAGCTTATTGTTCTCGGCTGCGGCGATTGGTATGTCAGAGCTCTTATAGAGTCTAAAAAGGTGCTTGAGCCTTATTATATCGTTCCGTATATTGACGAGGACTTACTTAATAAAATTGTTCTTAAAGATAAATTCTATGAAATTTTTGAAGAGCTCGGTCTTGATTATCCCGAAACCTATGTTTATGAGTGCGGAAAAGAAAACGACCTTAAATTTAATTTCAAATATCCCGTAATTGCGAAGCCTGCAAACTCCGCAATGTATCACTATGCGAAATTTGAGGGCAAGAAAAAGGTTTTCTCCTTTGACAATGAGGAGGATTTGCGTAAAATGCTCGCAAACCTTGAAAAGTCAAGCTACAATTATAAATTCCTTATTCAGGATAAAATTCCGGGCGACGATACCTATATGCGAGTGCTCACCTGCTATTGCGACAAAAATTCAAAGGTTCGTTTTGCGGCTCTCGGCAGAACCTTGCTTGAGGATCACACCCCGACGGCTATCGGAAACCCCGTAGCCATCATCAATGAGGTAAATCCCGATATTGTTGCGGCGGCTACAAAGTTCCTTGAGCATATCGGTTATGTCGGCTTTGCGAATTTCGATATAAAATATGACGAGAGAGACGGAAAATACAAATTCTTTGAGATAAACGTCCGTCTCGGCAGAAGTAATTTCTATGTTACGGGCAGCGGCTTTAACACTGTCAAATGGATAGTTGACGACTACATCTATGACAAGCTTGACGATTACACGGTTGCCGACAACATAAATCTTTATTCGGTTGTGCCGAAGGGTGTCATTATGAAATATGTTCCCGAAAGCGATTTCAAAGATCTTGCGAGAAAGCTTTTTAAAGAGGGAAAAGTTACTTATCCCCTGCTTTATAAGGCGGATAAAAATTTGAAGCATAATTTCTATGCGAGGGCGGCCTTGCTCAACCAGTATAGGAAGTTCAAAAAATATTTTTAATAAGAATGTGAAAATATGAAAGAAAAAATTTTAGGAGTTCTCGGCGGCGTAGGTCCGCTTGCGACAATATATTTTGCAGACCTTGTCGTTAAAATGACGGATGCTAAAACCGACCAGGAGCATATTGCGATGGTTATCTTAAACCATTCGTCGATACCCGACAGAACGGATTATATCCTTGATAAGACAAAGCCTAATCCGTTGCCTGTTATGATTAAAGACGCAAAGCTGCTTGAGGACGATAACTGCGACTTTATTGTCATTCCGTGCAACACGGCGCATTATTTCTATGACGAAATTCAAAAAAGCATAAATATTCCGATAATCAATATTCTTGAGGAAACCGTTTGCTATTGCGAAAAGACCATACCGAACATTAAAAAAATCGGCGTTCTTGCAACGGTCGGTACTCTCAAATCAAAGGCTTATCAGAATATAATCGAAAAGCACGGACTTGAATGTGTAGTGCCGTCGGCAGAGGATCAGGCGTCGCTGATGAACATCATTTACAATCAGGTTAAAGCGGGCGAGAAGGTCGATATATTCGAGTTCCACCGTATAATCGGCGAGATGAAAAAGCAGGGCTGCGATGCGGTTGTGCTCGGCTGTACGGAGCTTTCGGTTATTAAAAAGGATTTCAAAATTGACAGTCCCGACGTTGTCGATTCAATGGAGTGTCTTGCAAGAGCGAGTATTCTTGCCTGCGGCAAAAAGCTTAAAGCGTAAAAATTTTTAAGAGGTAAATTTATGTGCGGATTTGTAGGCTATGTAAATGCCGAAAATGACAAAGAAACAAATCAGAAGATTATCAAAGCGATGGCGGACAGAATAATCCACAGAGGTCCCGACCAGGACGATTATTATGTCGATCCCGAGGTTTCGCTCGGCTTCCGCAGACTTTCGATTATCGACCTTGACGGCGGCAGTCAGCCGATTACCAACGAGGACGGGTCAAGAGTTATCGTTTTTAACGGCGAAATTTATAACTATCAGGAAATCAGAGAAGAGCTTATCGAAAAAGGTCATATTTTTAAGACAAAGACCGATACGGAGGTAATTCTTCACGGCTTTGAGGAATACGGAAAAGATATTCTCACAAGGCTCAGAGGTATGTTTGCGTTCGTTATCTGGGATAAAAACACGAAAAAGCTTTTCGGTGCAAGGGATATTTTCGGAATTAAACCGTTTTTCTATTATCTCAACGAGGGTAATTTTCTTTTCGGCTCGGAGATAAAATCGTTTTTGTCAAATCCCCTTTTCAAAAAGGAATTTAACGAGGAAAGACTTCCCGATTACCTTTGCTTTGAGTATATTCCGACTACCGAAACGATGTTCAAGAATGTCTATAAGCTTGAGCCGGGCAGTTATTTTGAATATGAAAACGGTGTGTTTAACACTCGGAGATATTTCACTCCCGAATACGATATTGACGATACAAAAAACATAGAGTATTGGGAAAATCTTATCGACGAAACGTTCAAGGGCTCAACTGTGGCTCACGGTATTGCGGATGTTGAGGTCGGCTGTTTCCTTTCAAGCGGCGTCGATTCGAGTTATGTTGTTCATGAGATGGCGAAGCGGAATAAGGTCAAGACCTTCTCTGTCGGCTATGCGGAGGAAAAATATTCGGAGCTTGACAGAGCCGTTAAATTTGCAAAGCACGAGGATGTTCCGAACTTTACAAAAAAAATCACGGCGGAGGAATATTTCTCTGTTGCACCTATGGTCCAGTATTATATGGACGAGCCGCTTCCGAATCCGTCGGCACTTGCACTCTATTTTCTTGCAAAGCTTGCTTCCGAGCAGGTCAAGGTCGTGCTTTCGGGCGAGGGCGCAGACGAACTTTTCGGCGGTTATCACTATTACAGAGAACCGCTTGACTTTGAAAAGTATATGAAAGTTCCGCAGGGAATAAGAAATGTACTCGGAAATGTTGCGGAGAAAATGCCTGCTTTCCACGGAAAGAGGTTTTTGACAAGAGGCAGATACCCGATTGAGCAGAGATTTATCAGATGCAACTATGTTTACAATCACTCCGAGCTTGACAAGGTGCTTGCAAAGGATATTCCGTCAAAGGAGCCGTGGACATATACAAAGCAGTTCTTTGACGAGGTCGAGGGCGAGGATGATATTACAAAAATGCAGTACGCCGATATCAGAACTTGGCTTGTGCAGGATATTCTTGTCAAGGCGGACAGAATGAGTATGGCTAATTCGCTTGAATTGAGAGTTCCCTTCCTCGATAAAGAAATGCTCAAGGTAGCCTTGCAAATTCCGTCGAAGTACAGAGTAAATGACGAAACCACAAAGGTTGCATTGCGTGGTGCGGCGGCAAAGGAATTACCTGCCGAAACCTCATCAATGAGAAAAACGGGCTTCTTAACTCCGTTGAACGATTGGCTCAAAAGAGACGAATTTTATAATTTGGTTAAGGAAAAATTCGAGTCTGACGAAGCGGCAATGTTCTTTAACCGTGATTATATAATTAAATTGCTTGACGATCATAAGTCGGGCGCAGCACACAATATGAAAAAAATATGGTCGGTTTATTCTTTCCTTCTTTGGTATGAGAAGTATTTTGTTGAAAACTGAAAGTGAGGCGTTATTATGTCCGAAAAATGCGCAGCGGTAATTTTAGCAACAGAAGAAAACCCAAGTATTACAACCTATCGTTCTATTTATATGATGAACCTGTTATCAAAGCCGATAGTCGGTTGGGTAATAACGGCGCTCAGAAGATGCGGAATCGAAGATATTTCGGTTGTTGTGTCCGATAATGACGTTACTATCACGCCGTATGTCGAGCTTTTGGGCTGTGCGTCGTATAAAAGAAAGCAGATTGAAAACGAATCAATCGATTTTATGAGAAAGCATTGCGAGGGCAACATTCTTGTCGTAAGAGGCGATGCCCCGTTTATTGATCCGATTGTGCTTAGAAATGCATTGCTTGAGCATGAAAATAACGGCAATGAGGTTACGGTCGTCAGCACACAGGTTGATGTACCGTTCGGATATTCAAGAATAGTCAGAGGCGATTCGGGAGAGATTCTTTCGGTTGTCGAGGAGAAGCATGCGGCGGCTGACGAAAAGAAAATCAAAGAGGTAAGCTCAGGCTCATATTGGTTTGATGCGATAATGCTTCTACGAAGCCTTGAAAGCTGTGTTAAATTCCACAAGGACGCCGTTGACAATGCGGTCAACGAGATTATGGCGTTCGGCGGTAAGGTCGGCGCATATTATGCGGACTCCCCCGATATAGTTTTGCGTGCGAGCAACAGGAGACGTCTTTTGACGCTTAACGAAAAGGCGAGAAAAAATGAAATTTTGAGGCATATCGAGGCAGGCGTTGACATTCCTTGCATTGACGGTGTTATGATTGAGTCGGATGTTGAAATCGGCGTGGGAACAACGATTTTGCCGGGTACGATTTTAAGAGGCAAGGTAAAAATCGGCAAGGGCTGTAAAATCGGTCCTAACACCTTGATTGAAAACAGCACGGTCGGCGATAATGTTATTCTAAACGAAACGCAGTGCTATCAGTCAACCGTTAAAAACGGATGTAATATAGGTCCGTTTGCACATATAAGACCGAATTCCGTTGTCGGCGACAGCGTTCATTTGGGCAACTTTGTTGAGGTTAAAAATTCGTCGATTGACACGGGAACAAAGGTTTCGCACCTTACTTATGTCGGCGACAGCGACGTCGGAAAGCACGTTAATTTCGGCTGCGGAACAGTTACCGTAAACTACACGGGCAGGGCAAAATTCAGAACAAAGATTATGGATGATGCGTTTATAGGCTGTAACACAAACCTTGTAGCACCCGTAACGGTCGGTGCAGGCGCATATACTGCGGCAGGCTCGACAATAACCGAGGACGTACCCGATTCCTCGCTCGGAATTGCAAGAGCAAGGCAGGTTAACAAGCTCGGCTGGAGAATAAATAAAGATAACGAATAAAACAAGAGGAAAACTATGTTTGACAGACTTAACAAAAGTGGCAAGACTGTCGGCACGCCTGAATTTCTTGTGGTGGGGCTCGGAAATCCCGATAAAAAATACACCCTCACAAGGCACAATTCGGGCTTTTTGTGCGTCGATGAGCTTGCCGAGAAACACGGCTTCAAAATAAACAAATTAAAATTTAAGGCTCTTATTGCCGACACGGTCATAAATTCTCACCGTGTAATCGTCATGAAGCCGCAGACCTATATGAATTTAAGCGGCGAAGCGGTAAGAGAGGCTGTAAATTTCTATAAAATACCGCCCGAAAATGTTATTGTCATTTTTGACGATATTTCGTTGGATGTCGGAAAGCTGAGAATTAAGAGAAAGGGCTCTGACGGCGGTCATAACGGTATAAAAAGCATTGTTTCGTGCATTTCAAGCAATAATTTCCCGAGAATAAAGCTCGGTGTGGGCAAAAAGCCGCATCCCGATTATGACCTTGCGGCATGGGTGCTCTCGGAGTTCAAAAAAGACGAGGCAAAGCCGCTAAAGGAAGCGATTGACAACGCTTGCGACGCACTTTTGCTTATGCTCGACGGAAAAATTGACGAGGCAATGAACAAGTTTAATTCATAGGAGATAATTTTTAACTATGTCTGCTTTTAGAGAGGCGTTAAGCAAATCGCCCGAATATAAAGAGCTTGAAAAGGCGGTCAAAAACGGCAAAACCCCGCTTGGTGTTTTGGGCCTTACCGCCATACACAAGGCTCATTTGATAAGCTCGCTTTGTGCGGATAGCTCCTGCAAGGCTCTTGTTGTTATGCCCGACGAGTCCTCCGCCACGAAATTTTGTGAGGACTTAAAGGTTTTTGGCTTGAATGCGTTGGTTTACCCCGAGCGTGATTTTTCGTTCAACGGCGCACAGTACCGTTCGCACGAATATGAGCAAAGACGCTTGAAAGTTCTTTCAAATATGCTCGAGGGGAATCTTGACGTTGCGGTTTGCTCGGTTGAGGCGGCAATGCAGAGGACGATCCCCTGTGAGGACTTGAAAAAGCACTCTTTAACCTTGAAGGTCGGCAAGGACACCTCGCTTGACAGAATTCTTGAGGTGCTTTCCGCTTCGGGATATACCCGTTGCGATATGGTTGAGGGCGTCGGTCAGTTCTCGGTGCGTGGCGGAATACTCGACCTATTCTCCCCTGACGGAGATGCACCCGTGCGTATTGATTTTTGGGGCGATACGGTTGAAAGTATGTCCCATTTTGATATTGACAGCCAAAGAAGAACGGACAAGGTTGAGGAATTCTCGATTATGCCGTCAACCGAAATTCTGTTTTCGGGCAATGACGAATTAAAAGAGAAAATTGAAGCGTTTATAAAAAACGTTAAGGGTAAGGGCTCAAAAAAAGCAAAGGAGAGCCTGCTTTCCGATATAGAAAAGCTTGAGTCCGGCGAAAATCTTGCCTGTGAGGACAAGTATCTTGCGCTCGCCTACGGGCAGTTCAGCACCATATTTGATTATGCCGACGAAAACTTCCTCACAGTTATATGCGACAGCTCGAATGTCAAGGAAAGAGCGACGAATTGCACCAAATTGATGAACGAGGAAATCAAGGCTCTTTTTGAAGAGGGAGTGCTTTGTAACGGTTTAGACAAATATTATCTAACGCTTCCTGAGCTGTTCAAGGAATATGAAAAGCACAAGATAGTTTACTTTGACAATTTCGCAAGAGGAAGTTTTGATATTCCCGTAAAAGACTTAATTTCATTCACAACAACACAGCTTCCCGTGTGGAACGGAAAGCTTGATGTTCTTTTGGATGACATTTCCCCGCTTTTAGAAAAGAGCGCAACCGTTGTGGTTATGGGCGGTACGGAGAAAGCGGCGAAAACCCTTGCCGACGACCTTGAAAACGAGGGTACGCCTGCTTTGTATTTCACTTTTGAGCCGAAAGAGTTCCCGAAAGGCAGAGTGTGCGTTTTGCAGGGTGCTTTTTCAGGCGGCTTTGCCTATCCCAACGATAAATTTTATGTGTTTACTTACGGCAGAAACGCAATGTCGTCTAAACGCAGAAGAAAATATAATTATAAAAAGGGTCAAGGCATACATTCTCTTGACGAGCTTCATAAGGGCGATTACGTTGTTCACCGTATGCACGGTATCGGTATTTTCGACGGCATACAGAAGATGGAGGTCGGAAAGGTTGTAAAGGATTACATTAAAATCAAGTACGCCAAAAACGACGTGCTTTATGTTCCTGTTACACAGCTTGACCTTGTGTCGAAATATATAGGTCCGCACGAGGAAACGGGCAAGGGCGTAAAGCTCAACCGTATCGGCGGTGCGGAATGGGAAAAGACAAGAAGCAAGGTTCGTGCGGCGGTCAAGGATATGGCGGACGAGCTTATTGCGTTGTATTCAAAGCGCAGAGAGTCAAAGGGCTACGCTTTTTCTCCTGATATGGATATGCAGTCCGATTTTGAGAGACGTTTTCCGTATGACGAGACGCCCGATCAGCTTCGTTCCGCTGATGAGATAAAGGGCGATATGGAAAAACCGTATCCCATGGACAGGCTGCTTTGCGGAGATGTCGGCTTCGGCAAAACCGAGGTTGCGCTTCGTGCGGCGTTCAAGTGCATTGCTGACGGTAAGCAGTGCGCTATGCTTGTACCGACAACAATTCTCGCACTTCAGCATTACAGAACGCTGACAACAAGATTTGACGGTTTCCCTGTTGAGATTGAAATGCTTTCACGCTTCAGAACGGCAAAGGAGCAGGAAAAAATCATTAAAAATATCAAGCGTGGCTCGGTCGATATTATAGTCGGCACGCACAGGCTTATTTCAAAGGATATTGAATTTAAGGATTTAGGTCTTTTGATAGTTGACGAGGAACAGCGTTTCGGCGTTGCTCAAAAGGAAAGGCTCAAAGAAAAGTTCCCGTATGTAGATGTGCTGACGCTTTCGGCTACGCCCATTCCGAGAACGCTCAATATGGCGATGTCGGGCATTAGGGATATGTCGGTTATCGAGGAGGCTCCACAGGACAGACACCCCGTTCAAACTTATGTTATCGAGCAGGATATGGGAGTGCTTGCCGAGGCTATGGAAAAGGAGCTTCGCCGTGGCGGTCAGGTCTATTATCTCTACAACAGGGTTGAGGATATTGAACGCAAGGCGGCTGAAATCAAGCAGTACCTTCCCGAGGCAAGAATTGCCACCGCACACGGAAAAATGGCGGAGGACGAGCTGAGTGAAATTTGGCGAGCACTTTTAGAGGGTGAAATTGATATACTTGTTTGCACGACGATAATCGAGACGGGTGTTGACGTTTCAAACTGCAACACGCTGATAATTGAGGATGCGGACAGGCTGGGTCTTGCGCAGCTTCATCAGATAAGAGGTCGAGTCGGCAGAAGCTCAAGACGTGCTTCGGCATATTTTACATTCAGAAGAGGAAAAGAGCTTACCGAAATAGCACAGAAAAGGCTTGAGGCGATAAGAGAATATACCGAATTCGGTTCGGGCTTTAAGATTGCTATGCGTGATCTTGAAATAAGAGGCGCAGGCAATGTTTTGGGCGCACAGCAGCACGGACATATGGAAGCGGTCGGCTACGATATGTACCTTGAATTGCTCGGCGAAGCGGTCAGCGAGGAAAAGGGCGAAAAGCCGCAGACACGCAAAAAGGATTGCCTTGTCGATATGCAAATTGACGCTCATATTCCCGAAAGCTATATCGACAGCGTTCCGCAGAGGCTTGCGATTTACAGGCGTATTGCCGATATTTGCTCGCTTGAGGATGCGGCGGATGTTAAGGATGAGCTGCTTGACAGATACGGCGCTATTCCGAATTCCGTAAACGGACTTATCGATATTTCCCTGCTTCGTAACACGGCTTCGAAATACGGCGTTTATGAAATCGGTCAAAAAGGCAGAAACGTTATACTTTATATCAATGAAATTCCGACAAGCATGGTGCTCAATCTTTCTTCGCAGCTGCGAGGACGTGTATCGGTGTGCGATTACGGCAAAAAGTATATAAGCGTTAAAATTACCGAAACGCAGGACCCGTTGGACACGCTGAAAGAGGTATTCGGCTATCTTTCACAGGTGCCGTCGAAGTAAAAAAGCATAAAAAAAGAACCGATGCATAGCATCGGTTTTTTTATTGGGTAATTTAGAATAATTTGGTTAAGGACTTCTGTCCACCACAAACATCTGTCCTTGTTCGATTATTATAATACCATTGGATTGTTGCAAACCACACACAAATTTGTGAACAATTTGTTAACAATTGAACAATTTTACGCCGCTTAGGCGAATTTTTTTGCTTTGAACACGCTCCCACTCTTGACATTACGTCTTGTGTGTTGTATAATAGCACAGAATTTACGATTAAAGGGAGGGAATAATGTGAGCCAGGTAAAGGTTAAAGACAACGAGTCTTTGGAAAGCGCTCTCAGACGCTTTAAGAGACAGACCTCTCGTGACGGCGTAATCCAGGAAGTTCGTAAAAGAGAACATTACGAAAAGCCTTCTGTAAAGAGAAAGAAGAAGTCGGAAGCAGCTCGTAAAAGAAAGTATAAATAATACGGGCTTGTTGAGTAGGCTTTACGGGTTTTGCCCGTCGGCTCTCGGAGCAAATAAGTTTTGAGTAAAACACCGACGTACCGTGCGTATGTCGGTGCTTTTATTTGGATTGTGTGCCTTGTGCGGCTACTGCGAGGCATATAACGATTGTTCTAAATTTATAATTGTAGTCGGAAAGGCTTCGGAAATGGATAAAAAAGACCTTACCATGCCGAGATACAGATTTCGGTGCGTGCTTGACATAACGCCGGAGGATTTGCACAAAATGGGCGCAAAGGCTGTCGGACTTGATATTGATAACACATTGGCACCCGACGGCACGTTTAATTTTGTCGAGGGCGTTCATGAGTGGATTGACAAAATTCAAAAAGCGGGATTTCCGATAACGGTTATTTCCAACGGCACGTTTATCAGGGTTATTCCGATTTCAAAATATTTGGGAAATTTACCTTATGTTCATCTTTCGTGCAAGCCGTTTTCGTGCGGACTTAAAAAAGCGGCAAAGCGTATGGGCGTTGATATTTCCGAGCTTGCTATGATAGGCGATCAGCTCTTTTCCGATATAAAGGCGGCAAACCGTTGCGGCGCAATACCCGTCAGGGTCGATCCGTTGCCGGCAAAGAGCCTTTATCCGCATTATTATAAGTGGAAAGAGAAACGGGAAGAGCCGATACTCAGAGAATTTGAAAAAAATCACGGTTACGGAGTTGAGGGAAATGATTAAATATGTTAAGGATTATCTCAAGCTGTCGTCATCCGATGCGGCGTTGATTGTTTCGCCCGAAAACAGATTTTATTTTACGGATTTTGCATCCTCGGACGGCTTTCTTTTGGTGTCGGCCGACAGGGCGGTATTTATAACCGACGGCAGATATATAGAAGCGGCACAGAAAACAATTAAAAATTGCGAGGTAATGCTTCAATCGCAGACAATTTCACAGATAAAGGACGTTCTCACGGCACTCGGGGCAAAGAGCGTTGCGGTCGAGGCTGAAAGAATGACGCTCAAGCAGTATGCTGAATTTGCACGTGCTCTTGACGGTATTGACATTGTTTGCGACGGCGAGCTTGATATTGCTATTGATAAAATCAGAAGCATTAAAAGTGAGGCTCAGGTTGAAAAAATCGTCAAGGCTCAAAGAATTGCGGAAGCTGCGTTTGAACACATTTTAACCTTTATAAAAGAGGGCGTTACCGAAAAAGAGGTTGCGCTTGAGCTTGATTATTATATGCTTTCGCACGGTGCGGACGGTCTTTCGTTTGAAACGATAGCCGTAAGCGGTAAAAACAGCTCAAAGCCTCATGGCGTACCGTCGGATAAAAAGATAGAAAAAGGCGATTTTGTTACAATGGATTTCGGTGCGGTTGTAGAGGGCTATCACAGCGATATGACAAGAACCGTTGCGGTAGGCTTTGTAACGGATGAGCAAAAAGATGTTTACGAGACCGTTTTGAAAGCGCAGGAGGCTGCACAGGCTGCGGCTTTGTCGGGCGTTTGCTGTGCCGACGTTGACAAGGCGGCGAGAGATGTGATTGAAAATGCAGGCTACGGCGAATACTTTAATCATTCCACAGGACACGGCGTAGGCGTTGAAATTCACGAGTCCCCGAGGCTTTCAACGGTGTGCAAAGCAATCCTTTCGGTCGGCAATGTTGTAACGGACGAGCCGGGCATATATATCCCCGAAAAGTTCGGCGTCAGGATAGAAGATATGCTTTTAATTACCGAAAACGGCTGTGAAAATCTCACAAGAGCACCGAAAGAATTGATAATACTGTAAAAACTACTTGAAAAATATTCAAATATAGGATAAAATAAAACTGTAAAATAAGGCTCGCATATAATTGTGCGAAAAAATGGAGGATTTATTTATGATTTCAGCTGGCGATTTCAGAAACGGCGTAACATTCGAAGAGGACGGCCAGGTACTTCAGGTCGTTGAATTCCAGCATGTTAAACCCGGTAAGGGCGCTGCTTTTGTCAGAACAAAAACTAAAAATGTTATTACCGGCGCAGTAGTTGAAAAGAGCTACAACCCCACCGCAAAGTTCCCGACAGCATTTATAGAGAGAAAAGATATGGAATATTCTTATGCTGACGGCGACCTTTATTACTTCATGGATTCGGAAACCTATGAGCTTGTTCCGATCAATGCAAGTGACCTCGGAGATAACTTCAAGTTTGTTAAGGAAAATATGGTTTGCAAAATTCTTTCCTATCAGGGAAAGGTTTTCGGTGTAGAGCCCCCCACATTTGTTGTTCTTGAGGTTACAAAGACAGAGCCCGGATTTAAGGGCGACACAGCTACAAACGCAACAAAGCCCGCTACGCTTGAGACAGGTGCGGAGATCAAGGTTCCGCTTTTCATCAATGAAGGCGAAATGATTCAGATCGACACCAGAACAGGCGATTATATGGGACGTGCAAACTAAGGAGGTAATTTTATGATGACAGTTACTGAGAAGGCAGCATACCTTAGAGGTCTTGCTTCGGGACTTAATCTTGATGAGAACAAGCCCGAGACAAAGCTTATCAATGCAATGATGGACGTAATTGACGATCTTGCTCTTTCGGTTGCGGATCTTGAAGATGAGCTTGCACTCGTTACTGAGCAGCTTGACGCTGTTGACGAGGATCTTGATTCTCTTGAAGAGTTCGTTTATGATGACGAATGCGACTGCGATTGCGACGATTGCTATGACGACGACGAAATGTATGAGGTTGAGTGCCCTGCTTGTCACGAAACAGTTGAATTCGATGAGGATTCAATCCTTGACGGTTTTGCAGAGTGCCCGAACTGCGGCGAAAGCCTTGAGTTTGACCTCGACTGCTGCGATTGTGATGATTGCGACGGTTGCGACGAGGACTGATTTTTAAATCAAAAATTAAGCGAGGACGAGATAGCTCTTGTCCTCGCTGTTTTTATTGCTTGATTTGCTTGCCTGCGCCGTCGATTTTATAGGGCTCGGAGAAGATAAGCTCCGATACGCCGACAAATGAATATCCCTTTTCAGACAGTGAGGACAAAATGCCGTCGAGTGCCTCGGGCGTGCTTTTAACGTCGTTGTGAAATAGGATTATCGAGCCGTTTTCGGCTGCGGACAGCACCCGTGTCTTTATTTCTTCGCTTGAAAGTCCTCTCCAATCAAGCGAATCAACAGACCATTGTATAGTTGTCATACCTGATTTTTTAGCGGCGATTTCGCTGACGTTTGTGTAATCTCCGGACGGAGAACGCAAAAGCGTCGGCTTTTTACCCGTTATATTTTCAAGCGCTGTATTGCATTTTTCTATGTCGGCACAAACAGCGTTTTCGTCGAGCTTGCTATATAAGGTGTGATTGTAGGAATGGTTTTCTATTTCGTGACCTGCCTCAAAAAGATTCTTTACGCTTTCGGGATGTTTTTCCGCCCATTCCCCTACTATGAAAAATGTTGCTTTTGCATTGTGTGAGGCGAGAATATCAATAAGCGTGTCGGTGTCCGAGTCTCCCCAAGCGGCATCAAAGGTTACGGCGACCTTCTTTTCCTCGGTATCAACGCAGTAAATCGGAATTTGCCGCTTCGGCGTGGCTTCCGTCGGCACGGTATCGTCCGTTACACAGGCGGCGGCGACTGCGATGGCAAGGCAGACGAGAAAAACAATAAAAATAGCTTTCTTTGTGATTATCATATACTTCAAGGCAATCATCTCCCCTTAAAAGTATATTGCGAAAGCGTGTAAAAAAGACGGGGAATGGGCATATTCTTTGGCGGTTGACTTTGATTTGTTAAGTGTTATAATATACTTGGGATTTGAGTGCTCAATTACAGTTCAAGGAGATAGGGTTTATGAAAATCGTTGTTGCCGGAGTCGGTCGAATAGGCTATTCAATCGCTCATGAGCTTTCAAAGGAAAATCATGATATAACGGTAATTGAACAAGACGAGAAAAGACTTAAAGAGGTTGAAAATACGCTTGATGTTATGACGCTTGTCGGAAATGCGGCGAGTTATGAAACGCTCAACGAGCTTCAGCTAAATGATACGGATTTGCTTATTGCGGCAATGAAAGAGGATGAGCTCAATATGCTCTGCTGTCTTACCGCCAAAAAGCTCGGCGTCAGGCATACGATAGCGAGAGTGCGAAACCGTGATTATTTCAGACAGACGGAGTTTTTGAAGAATGACCTCGGACTTACCATGACGTTTAATCCCGAGGAGGATACGGCGAGCGATATTTCAAGAATACTTCGTTTTCCGTCGGCGTCAAAGGTAGAGTCGTTTGCAAACAGTAAGGCGGAGTCGGTTGAGATAAGAGTCGGCGAGTCAAGTCCGCTTGTCAATATGAAGCTTTACGATTTGAAGCTCAAAACAGACGCTAATATTCTTGTCTGTGCGGTTGCGAGGGGCAAGGATGTGTTTATCCCGAGAGGCGATTTTGAAATTAAAGCCGGCGACAGGATAAATATTATCGGCTCTTATAGGGAGATAAATAAATTTATTAAAAAGCTCGGCGGACGTAAGCACGGAATTAAAACCGTCCTTATTCTCGGCGGAGGCAATATCGCATACTATCTTGCGAAGCAGCTTGCCAACCTCGGAATTACAATCAAGGTAATCGAAAAGGATAAAAAGGCTTGCGAAAAATTCAAGACGGCATTCCCGAAGGCGAATGTTGTGCTTGCCGACGGTACAAATCCCGAAATTTTGAGCGAAGAGGGACTTGAAATGGCGGACGCTTTCGTTGCGATAACGGGCGACGACGAGGACAATGTCATAAGCTCAATGTTTGCTATGTCCGTGGGTGTTGACAAGGTAATTGCCAAAATCAAGGAAAGCCATATAATCAGAATGCTTGCAGGAAATAATATCGACAGCATTGTTCAGCCGTCGAGCATTGCAACGCAAAAAATAGTGCGTTATGTTCGTTCAATGCAAAATGCATATGATTCAAGCCTTGACTCGCTTTATTATATATTTGAGAGAAAGGTCGAGATAATGGAACTGAAGGTTAACGAAAACGCAGATTATCTTGACATTCCGATTAAACAGCTTAAAGTGCGTAATGATGCGATAATTGCTTCGATAATCAGAAACGGAATGTGCATAATCCCGTCGGGCGACGACGTTATTAAGGCGGGCGACGAGGTTATTATCGCTACGACGCACAAGGGAATTACAAAGCTCGACAAGGTGTTGGAGGCTTGATATGAATTACAGAATGATAATCAAGCTTCTCGGGCGAATTGCTTGCATCGAAGCGGTTTTGATGCTTGTTCCGATGCTTGTTTCGCTCGCTTACGGGGAGAGCGTCAAGGGCTTTGCGGTTGCGATTGCCGTTGCGGTTGTAATCGGAGCTGCGTTTGAGCTCGCTACAAGGAATTGCGACAAGAGAATATTTTCAAAAGAGGGTTTGACCTCGGTCGCTCTTTGTTGGGTGCTCATTTCGTTGATAGGAGCTATACCGTTTACCGTTGACGGCACAATACCGAGCTATATCGACGCTGTTTTTGAAACGGTTTCGGGCTTTACCACAACGGGCTCAAGCATATTGACGGATGTTGAGGCACTCGGCAAGGGGATGCTGTTTTGGAGAAGCTTTACCCACTGGATAGGCGGAATGGGAATACTCGTATTTATGATGGCGGTAATGCCAATGTCAAAGGAGTATTCGATGCACATAATGCGTGCCGAGATTCCGGGACCCGAGGCAGGTAAGCTCACGCCGAAAATTCAACGCTCATCGCTTATTTTGTATTTGATATATATTTTCCTCACGATTGCAGAGGTTGTTGCGCTTCTTATTTGCAAAATGCCGTTTTTTGACTCAGTGGTTCACGCCTTCGGAACGGCAGGTACGGGTGGCTTCGGAATTAAAAACACAAGCATCGGCGCATATTCAAGCCCTGCTATCGATACGGTTATTGCCGTGTTTATGGTCGCTTTCGGCGTAAACTTCAATGTTTATTTTTTGTTGCTTATAAGAAAGCTTCGCACGGCTTTGTTTAACGAGGAGCTTCGTTGGTATCTCGGAATTGTCGGCTTTGCGACGGTTACGATTGCCTATAATTTGAGAAGTGTATATAATTCCGTTGCGGAGTGCTTCAGATATTCATTTTTTCAGGTTGCTTCGATTATATCGACAACGGGTTTTTTCACGGCAGACTTTGACAAGTGGCCCGAATACAGCAAAATGATGCTGATCCTTGTAATGTTTATCGGTGCGTGCGCAGGAAGCACGGCAGGCGGATTAAAGGTGTCGAGAGTTATAATTTTGCTTAAATCCTCGGTGGTTGAGATTAAGCATATGCTTCATCCTCGCTCTTACAATGTGGTAAGGGTCAACGGCAAAAACGTCGGCAAGGAAACGCTGCACAATGTGCTTGTTTTCTTCTCTGTCTATATGATGATTTTGTCGGCAGCTTGCGTGATAATCGGCGCAGTTGACGGCTTTGACCTCATTACTACGTTTACAAGCGTCGCAACGTGTATTTCAAACGTCGGACCGGGCTTTGCGCTCGTCGGACCGACCGGAAACTTCTCAATTTTCTCGCCGTTTTCCAAAATCCTCCTGTCTGTTTGTATGCTTATGGGCAGACTTGAAATATTCCCGATGCTCATTCTTTTCTATCCGAGCACCTGGAAGAAAAGCGGTCAGTTTTAATTTGATAAACAAAATTAAAGCGTTACAGTTCTTTTGAACTGTAACGCTTTTTATGTTCTTGTGAGTGCGACATATTCCCTCGGGGTTATGCCGTATTCCTTTTTGAAAAGTGAAATGAAATGTGATTGGCTTGAAAAACCGAGTGTATCACAGACCTTTTCGTTGTCGTAGCCCTCCCATAAGAGCGTTTGCGCAAGCTCTAACTTCTGATGGGTTATGTACGTGCTTAAATTTACGCCCATCTCCTCCTTGAAAAGCTTTGAGAGATAGTCGCTCGACAGTCCGCAGCTTTCGGCAACGCTGTTTACGGTCAGCTTTTCGCCAAGATTTTTATTTATATATGCCACGCATTTTCTTATGTGCGGAGAGTAGTTGAGGTTTTTCCTGCAAAGGCTTACCTTATTTGTAAGCTCGATTGCGGCGTCAACCATAAGCGAATTGATACCCATTTTCGTCTTGCACTTGTCAACCTTGCGAACAAAATCGTCGGAAAAGGTGTAAGCCGTGCTTTCGGACAAGCCGCCTTGAATTGCATAGCGTGTGGCAAGGGTAATAAAGCTCACTGCCATATATTTACGCTGTTTCAATTCATCATCCGACATTTGCCCTACCGTGATGTTTTGAACGCCGAGCTGCTTCATTTCAAAAATAAGCTTTTTCAAATCGCCTTGCTTCAGGCAGGAAAACAGGCGGATTTCATCCTTGTACGGGGTGTGATAAAGGTTATCGGTCAAGGCTTTCGTCTTTGACTTAGCGATTTCCTTAGGAATTATTCTAATGCTCATAAGCTCTTCGTAATCCATTGTATCACCTCAATTAAAGCATACAAAATAAATCGGCGTTCGTCAACCGAAATGTGAATTTTATAACGGCAATATGGTATTTGATATGAAATGTGATATTATATCGATTTCAAAATTTCAGGTGCTTGCAACAAATCGGAAATCTCAAAATCGGGCTTAATATCAGTTTCGTTTTCCGTCCCCGTTGGATTAAACCAAATTGTTTTAATTTCCGCATTTTTACCGCCCTTTATATCGGAGGTCAAGCTGTCGCCGATTATCACGGCTTTTGACTTATCAAAATCGGATATTTCCTTGAAGCATTTTTCAAAGAAGCGTTTATCGGGCTTGTTATATCCGAGGTTTTCGGAAATAAATATGCTGTCGAAATATTTTTCTATTCCTGCGCTCGAAAGGCGGCTGCTTTGCACCTTTTCAGCTCCGTTTGAGGCAATATAAAGCGAATATTTGCTGTTCAACTGCTCTAACAGGCTCTCCGCACCGTCTATGAAATAATGACCTATTGCAAGCTGCGACTCGTAATAAGCCGTTGTGTCCTTCGGAGACAGGTCAATGCCGAGCTTTGAATACAAAATCCGATAGCGTTCGACCTTTACCTCGTCCCTTGTCAGCTCTCCCCGTTCAAGCCGTTCCCATTGAGCTTTATTTATTCTGTGGTATAAATCTAAGGTGCTTTGAGTAGGCTCAACGCCGAAGCGTATAAGAGTATTTGTTAAAGCGACCTGCTCTGCTTTGTGAAAATCAAGAATTGTATCGTCAAGATCAAAAAAGACAAATTTTATCATAACGCTCTCCGCATAAAACCATTTGATTAGATTTTACCATTATTTATAAAATTTTGCAAAGAAAAAAGGCCGCATAAAGCGGTCTTTTCTCTAAAAAGGGGGTTAGGATTCTATATGAAAAAGTGTAATGGTTATATGTAAACTCGCCGAAGCGAGATTAAAGCACTAAGGTTAAGGATGAACTCCTGTGTGATTATCTGGTCAACGCATAGAGTTCGATAGCCTTAAGAAATGTCTTCCAAGAAAGTGTCTTGCTTGAACCGATATCATCGATGAGCTTGAGCTTTTCTTCTGTTGCATATCTGTCTACTGTCATTGTTGTCACCTCTCTCTTTCTTTATTGTGACTGTATGATAACACCTTTTGTAATATTTGTCAAGACTTTTTTCACAAAAAATTATTAAAATATTTGTGCAATATGATTAAGAAAATGTGAACAAAACGGAGTTTACGGCATTTTACACCCCGAAAACCCTTGATACTACGTGGAAAACCGCTGTTTCGGGTGAATATGTATTCACCAAAAAACAAAAGTAAATTTGGCATAATGACGAAAAAATTTTTTATAAAAATAATGACCGAAATCGGGAAAAACCGACCTCGGTCATTAAAAGAAGAGAAAACTATGAGTTTTATGCGTTGATAAGAGTTGCCGACGAATTTGAGGACGGAACAAAGCCCATATAAGTCTTGCCCGTGTTTATTTTAAGCTCGCTTCCGTCTGCCGAATAGAGTTTGAGCTGATTGTGCGTTGAGCCCTTCTTCCAAGTGATTTCCTCGTAAGTGCCGTTTGATACATATAAGCCCTTGCCCTCGGAGAGATTCCATTCAACAAGCTTTGCGTCGTTTTTGTAGAGCGCAACGTTTGAATAAATGATGATTACATTGTTTACTGCCATCTGCTTGCCGTCGGAGTCAACCATCGGCTTTGAATTCATATTGTTGTAATACAAGCCGTCTGTCGAATTATATGTAAATGTGTGCTTGTAGCTTTCCGAGAATTTAATTTGAACGCTGCCGCAGGGATTTGCAAGTGTTCTCTTTTCGGAAGCGAAATTGAACGGTGTTGCGTGAGAAGCGTCAATATCGGTACGGAATTTCTTGTCGGAAATTGCCGTGCTGAGCTGTTCGCCCGTCGTATAAGCGTTGTGAGGTGCTTTTCTCGACTTGTCACGCCGGAAGTATTTGCCCTCTCCCTTGTTTCCGTCAATGTGATTTAACGAAGAGTCGGAGGAGAAGAGATTGTAAGCAACATAGCTTCCGCCGAAGTGAACGTATATTGCGTCAAAGCTTGCCGCCATTTCAACAAAGTTGTGACGTGCGCTTCTTGTAGGTCCGATTTTGCCTGCCTTTGAAATATCGGAATAGAGCCAAAGCATTCTTGTAATGCCGCCCTCTGCAAGACCCTCGATAACCACGTCGGGAGAGCAAAGCCCCCATTGAGGACGTGCTTCGGGAGAGTTTTCGACAACGACTGCAACAGGTCGCTTGCCCTGAGCCGACTCGCTGAGTCCCGAAAGACCTGTAAGCGGATTTATATCGCCCGATACGGCAGGAGTTTCAGTCTGCGACGGCGCTGAGGTGTCGTCCGGCTTTATATCGTCTTTTTTACCGCAAGCGGCAAAGGCGCTTAATGCTACGACAAGTGCAAGCACAGCCGCAACGATTTTGAATTTTTTAGAATGAGACATTTTTAACAACCTTTCCTGTGTGTTTAGCTATGTATATTTTACCACATTATCGATATTTTTCAATGTTTTTTGCTAAATAAGACAAAAAATATGGGAGCTGTATCTGCAACAGCTCCCTATATATTGTGGTTTATTCTTCGGTTGCGGCTCTGTCGGCAATTACTTTGTCGGCAACAGCCTGCGGAGCTTGCTCATAGCGTGCAAATTCAAGGGTGTATGAGCCTCTGCCTGCCGTGATTGAACGCAAAACAGTTGTGAAATCGCCCATTTCAGCCATAGGCACTTCAGCTACAAGCTCCTGCATACCGCTTTGAGCAGGATTTGTGCCGAGAACACGGCCCCTGCGCTTTGTAACGTCGCCCATAATATCGCCGAGGTTGTCGTTCGGAAGAACAACCGTAAGAGTTCCTACGGGCTCGAGAATAGCAACGCTTGCGTTGGGCATTGCAGCCTTGAAAGCGAGCGAAGCGGCTGTCTTAAACGCCATTTCAGAGGAGTCAACCGGATGGTATGAGCCGTCATAAAGAGTTGCTTTAAGACCTACCATCGGATAGCCTGCCGCAAAGCCCTTGAGAACACATTCCTGCAAGCCTTTTTCGACTGCGGGGAAGTAGTTTTTCGGTACTGCACCGCCGACAACCGCCGTTTCAAATACAAGTGAGTCGCTGTCGCACGGCTCAAATTTAATCCAAACGTCGCCGAACTGACCGTGTCCGCCCGACTGCTTCTTGTGCTTGCCCTGTGCCTCGACGGCTTTTCTGATTGTCTCACGGTACGCAACCTTCGGAGCTTCAAGCGTTACCTCAACGCCGAATTTGTTTTTAAGCTTTGAAATAATAACGTCAAGATGCTGCTCGCCGAGACCCGAGAGGATTTGCTGACGGGTTTCCTTGTTGAGCGCAAATGTGATTGTGGGATCTTCCTCCATAAGTCTTTGAAGTCCCTGTGCAACCTTTTCCTCCTCGCCCTTCTTCGAAACGACAACTGCCATTGAAAGACAGGGTTTCGGGAAATCAACACCCTTTAATTTAAGCTTGTTTTTCGGGTCGCAGAGGGTATCGCCCGTCTTGACGGATTGAAGCTTTGTAACTACGCCTATATCGCCTGCGATAATCTCCTTTGCGTCCTCCTGCTTTCCGCCCTTAACTGTAACGATTTTACCCATTTTCTCAATAGCTTCGGTACGGAAATTATATGCCTGTGTTTCGGATGTGAGCTTACCCGACACAACCTTGAAGAAGGACATTTTTCCTACAAACGGGTCTGCAACGGTTTTGAAGCAGATTGCCGCAAGCGGTCCTTTGTCATCACAGGGAAGAATTACCTCTTCTCCGTCCTCGGTTGTCGCCGTTTCGCCTGCGTAGCCGAATGCGCCGGGTACGGACCAAGCAAGACCGTAAAGAAGCTGGTCAACACCTGCCGCCGTAAGACCGGAAACCGCATAAACGGGATAGATAGAGCCGTCAAAAATTCCGAGACACAAGCCTTTAAGGATTTCCTCCTGAGTGAATTTCTCGCCCTCGAAGAATTTATCCATAAGAGCCTCGTCTGTCGTTGCGACCGCTTCCATAAATGCAGAGGTCATTTCCTCGATTACGGGGTCGTTCGGAACGTCAACCTTTTTAGCGTTGCCGTCTGCATCATATTCGAAAGCCATACCTGTCATAAGGTTTACATAGCATTTTGTGATGTTGCCCTCCATATAAGGAATAATGGTCGGGCAGAGCTTGTTGCCGTAAACCTCTTTAAGAGCTTCAAAGGTTTTGTAGAAATTTCTGTGATCGGAATCTGTTTTTGTAATTGCAAAGAATTTGGCTATACCCTTTTTCTCAGCCGCATTAAAGGCTTTTTCCGTGCCGACATCAACGCCCGAGCCTGCCGAGGTAACTATAAGCACAGCTTCAGCCGCCCTGACAGCTTCGGCAACTCCGCCCTCAAAGTCAAAAAGGCCGGGTGCGTCAATTATATTAAGCTTCGTGTTGTCCCATTCAATAGCCGCCATAGCGGAAGAAACCGACGATTTACGGCGTCTTTCCTCAGCGTCGAAGTCGAGAACGGTATTTCCTTCAGCAACTTTACCAAGTCTGTCGGTTGCACCTGCAACATAAAGCATTGCTTCGCAAAGGGTGGTTTTACCTTTTCCGCCGTGTCCGACAACGGCAATGTTTCTGATGTTGTTTGATGTGTAGGTTTTCATAGGGATCACTCCAATATCTGAAAAATAATTTATCTTTATGAAAATGAACACAATTTTCATATCAACAATAAAAATTGTAGCACATTTGCACAAATATAGCAACAACAAAATAAAAAAAGACTGCAAAAACTATAAGTTTTTACAGTCCTTAAATATTTATATGTTATTTATCAGCCGTTGAGAAGCGTTCCCGTGTTCACATATCGATCGGCGTAGAACATATCAAACACGTCAATAACGCCGTCCTGATTATAGTCTGCGGCATTAAAGCACGCTTCGTTTGTAAACTCCGCTTCCTGTATCGCCGCTTCCTCAATCAAAGCGTTGTCCGTAAAATCTGTCTTGCCGTCGGCGTTTACGTCGCCCCAACGAACAAGTGTATATTGCTTTGAAACGGGACTTGTAATTGTGAGCGTTCCGCCTGTTGTCGTACCCGAAACGGTTGCCTTGTTATTTGACGGCGCATAGCTCGGAGAAGCTATACATAAGATTGACGAACGAATATCAGCGTCCTTTGAGAAGAAAAGCATACCCTTTTGGTTGTCAAAGGTTGCCGAAGCACTCGGACTTACCAAAACAGACGAATAAGCGGTTTGTGAAATTGTGGGATAGGTCAAAGCAAAGCCGCTGTAGCTGAATAATGCGCCTGTGTTTATGTGGCTTGCCGAGGTTTCCTTGCCGTTTCCGAATTTCGTTTGTGTACCGAAAGCACTTGAGGAAAGCGACTCTGAGCCTACAATAAAGTAATCATAGAATGTTCCCGAGTCTCCCTGATCTGCCCAAGTGGCGTCCATACCGTACCACTTGCCGTCTTCCATTTTAACATAGTTCCATTTGTGCGCTCCGCCGTTGCCTGTGCCGACAACAAGTATGCACGGAATACCCTCACGGTCGCAGATAAGCTTGAACGCCTCCGCATAGCCCTCGCAGACAGCCTGACCGCTTATAAATACGCCTGTCGGCTGGTGTGCCATAGGAACGTTCATGGTGTACACCGTCATTTCGCATATTTTATCGTGAATCGACTTGCATTTTGCATAGCGAGACGAGCCGCTGACGGTAAAGTTATTAACAGCCGTCATCATCTGAGAATAACAAGAGCGAACCGTAGCGAAGTTTTGATAGTCGTTTGTTTCAAGGTTTATGTAAAAGTCCATAGAGGTAATCCAATAATTTCCTGCCGAATCATAGGAATAGCCGTAGGAAATGCTGTATCCGCTGAGCCAGAAGTATTGAGGATAGTCCTCGATAACCGCCGACATAGCACCGATAACGGCATTTTGCAAAGAGGCTTTTAATGCGTCGGCTGAGTTGCCCGAAATTTGCCTTGCGGGAACTTTAATGCTGATAACAGCCTCCGTAGAAGTGTCCGCACCGATATTCAGTCCTGCTTCGGCTTGAACGATTGCGTTGTAGACTGTTTTTTGAGCTGCTGTGAGATAATCATAGAAAAGCCAAGCTGAATTTGCATTTGCGAAAAATTTTTTTGGCTTTTGCACGTCGTTTGCGGCATCGGGGAAATACGCTTCGTCAACGAGAATGTTACCGTAGATAAATCCGTCGCTTTCGCCGTGATAAATCTCGGGTGAGGACGAAAAGGCGAAAAATCCACATAAACTGATAACCAAAATCATAGTAAGAGCTATTGCGAAAGTCTTTTTCATTTTTATATCTCCTCTCTCTTTATGCCGCTTTTATAAAATTTTTTGAAGGCTCGGCAATATTATAATGAACACCCAACCTTATTGTGTCTATCGTAACATATATCGGCGAATTTGTAAATATATAATGGTATTGATTTTTAACGGCGGAAAACGTATAATAAACTGATAAAAGCTTGGAGTGATTTTTGTGTCAAACGAGAAATTTTTACAGCTTCGTGAGAAATATCCGTCATTTTCATATAACGGTTGGCAGCTCACAAGGGAAAACGATGAAATTAAAATAGCTTTTGACTTTTCTATCGACGGCTTGTGTGATTTTCATCCGTCAACGAGAATTCCCGTCAAAGATCTTCATATGGCTAACGATTACAATTCGGAAATTGCCGAGAAAATTGTGTTTAATCTCGGTATGGTCGAGCTTATAAGCTATTGGAAGTGTGCCTGTCCGAAAACCGTAAACGTAAAATGCGGATACCTTTCGGAAAAGGACATAAAATGGTATAAGAAGCTCTATTTCGGCGGCTTGTCGGAGTTCTTCTATATAAACGGTATAGAAACAGACGAAGAGAGCTTTATGGAAATTAAAGTCAATGAAGAGCTTGAGCACCATATGCATCCGCAGGCGTATAATTCAAACGGTATAAATCTTATCCCCGTCGGCGGCGGTAAGGACAGCTGCGTTACGGCTTCCCTGCTCAAGGATTTCAAGGATAAAAATATGTTCTTTACGGTAAATGACCAAAAGGCGAGAACCGATACGGTGCTTGCGGCAGGCTATAACGAAAAGGATATTATAAGGACTTATAGGACGATAGACGAAAATTTACTAAAGCTGAATTCGGAAGGCTTTTTGAACGGTCATACCCCGTTTTCCGCAATAGTTGCGTTCCTGTCGCTTTACTGTGCTTACCTTGTCGGAGGCAAGTACATTGTTCTTTCCAACGAGTCGAGCGCAAACGAAACGAATATAGAGGGTGTAAATGTCAATCATCAGTATTCGAAATCGTATGAGTTCGAGGAGGATTTTACGGCGTATGTTCAAAAGAACATTTTCGGCTATGACGGCATTGAATATTTCAGCCTTTTACGTCCGTTCTCGGAATTGCAGATAGCTAAAATGTTTGCGTCGCTCACGCAGTATCACGAAACGTTCAGAAGCTGCAACAGAGGAAGCAAGAAAAATGTTTGGTGCGGTAAATGTGCAAAATGCCTGTTTGTTTTTACGATTTTATCGCCGTTTATCGAATATGATAAATTGGTTTCGATTTTCGGTAACGATATGCTGGATGATCCCGATTGTACCGCTGATTTTGACGGACTTGCGGGCATTACGGATTTGAAGCCGTTTGAGTGCGTGGGCACAAAGTCGGAGTTTAATTTTGCTCTTATGAGCCTTTGCAAAAAGCTTGAAAAGGACGGAAAAGAGCTTCCGCTTCTCTGCAAGAGATTTAGAGAAAACGTTGATGAAAATGCAATAGATGAAAATCTACTAAAAGAATATAACGCCCTTAACAGCGTTCCCGACGAATTTCTTTATATTGTAATGGAGATGTATAAATATGTTGCCGAAGATAATTGATTACCTAAAAGACAAGTCCGTGCTGATACTCGGCTTCGGCAGAGAGGGTCAGTCCACACTTTTCTATATTAAAAAGCATTTGCCTGAAAAGGAATTGACCGTTGCCGATAAAAACAAGGTTACTCCGGACGGTGAGAACATCAGGACCGTTTGCGGCGAAAACTATCTTGACTGCGTAAACGATTTTGACGTTGTAATGAAAAGCCCCGGAATATCTTTCCATGATGTTGAAGTAAACGAAAACACAGAGGTTACCTGTCAGGTTGATATGTTTTTGCGTTTTGCGGATTGCCGCAAGGTCGGAATAACAGGCTCAAAGGGCAAGACAACAACCTCTACGCTCACATATGAAATGTTAAAGGCGGCAGGCAAGGATGCAAGGCTTATCGGCAATATCGGCGTGCCTGTTTTTGAAGCGCTTGAGAGCGTTACTCCCGACACCTACGCCGTTATTGAGATGTCGTCGCACCAGCTTGAATTTACTCACGTTTCGCCCGAGGTCGCTATTCTTACAAATATTTACGAGGAGCACCTTGACCATTACAAGGGCGGCTTTACGGGTTATGTAAACGCAAAGCTTCACATTATGAATTATCAAAACGAGAATGATACATTTATATATAATGCGGATCAGGGCGTTTCCGAATATGTCGATCTCAATTCGACAAAGGCTGAAAAAATCGGAGTTTCCGTAAATGACAGGCTTCCCTTTGAGGTACGTAACGAGCATCTTTTGGGCGTTCATAACAAACAGGACGTTATATTCGCTTACCGTGCGGCAAAGGCATTCGGCGTCAGCGATACGGCTTGTGAAAAAGGCGTTGAGAGCTTTTCGGGAATTGAACACAGAATGGAAAAGGTCGGCACGTTTAAGGGTGTTACCTTTTATAATGACTGCATAGCGACAATTCCGCATGCCGTAGAATGTGCGGTAGAGGCATTAAAGAACGTTGATACGCTTATTTTCGGCGGCAAGGACAGAGGCATAGATTATTCGGAATTTTGCGATTATCTTGAAAAGTGCTCTGTTAAAAATCTTATCGGCACACCTGAGACAGGGCATAAAATAATCGATAAGCTTTCAAAGGACGCTTGTCCGAAGCGGCTTGTTAAGGCGGCAGACCTTGAAGAGGCTGTAAAAGAAGCGTATAAGCTTACCGCAGAGGGAAAAATCTGCCTTCTCTCCCCTGCGGCGTCAAGCTATAACGTGTATAAGAATTTTGAAGAAAAGGGCAGGCACTACAAGGAGCTTATTAAAAGGTACGGCGAGTAATCACATAATCGACGACAAAAGCAGCAGCTCTTCGTATTTGTCATAAAGACTTTTGAGGTCGGCAACGCTCCGTTTTGAAACGGAAAAGCAAAACGACGGCGCAGAAAAGCTTTTGGCAAACCAACCGCCGAAGCTGCCGTAAGCCTCACACGGCTTAATGCGTTTAATCGGCAAGCCGCTTACACTCTTGAATACTTGGGTCATCATAGCGCAGTCGGAGGCACATTTTGAGCATTGGCAGGATATGTATTCGCCCGAGCAGGACAGCGTGATTGTATATTTCGGACGTATATCCTTGCAGAATGATATAATCGCCTGCGTTTCAAGCTCGCTCGCCTCGAACGGCCCTTTGTATCCGAAGGCAGACGAATTTTTCATAATGCTTTTCGTGTCGGAAAAACGGTACGGGAAGTTTTTGTCTATTTCCACGCCCCTTGCGTTTGAAATCCATTCGGAGAAATTGTTGTCGGCGGCTCTTTGCACAAGACCCTTGTAGCAGAGAGCGTTTTCTCCGTCGGAACAGGAAATTTCAAGTCCGTCGGGATTGGTTATGGGCACTATAACGATTTTTTGCTCACGCAGGATGCTCCTTATTTTAACGGCGGAAATTTTAAGGTCGTTTTTATAAGCTACGCAAAGCCGTTCAAAAAACGTCAGCAGAATTTCGCTTGTTATTCCTGCCGTGTCGGAAAAATCGGACAGGAAAAGCACGCTGCTCTCCCCCTCTCCGATACTCAGCGAGTAAATATTTCGCTTGCACCAGCCTTTTCCTATGGAAGCAATCGACACGAAGTCGAAGCTTTCTTTGATTTTCTCGATATGCTCTTGTAAAGCATTGTAATTAAAACACATAATATCAACAACCTCTGATTTGGTATTTGATATTAAGATATATTCCGAAAGAAGTGAATTTATTATGGATATGACCGAAAAACCCATAAATCAAGAATATATATTTAAGGGCAAAATTATAAATTTGCGTGTTGATGATGCGCTATTGCCCGACGGCACAGTTGCCAAAAGAGAGATAGTGGAGCATCCGGGCGGAGTTTGCGTTGCGGCACTTACCGAGGACAACGAGCTTATGTTTGTTGAGCAGTTCAGATACCCTTACGCAGAAGTTGTTTTGGAGCTTCCGGCAGGCAAACTTGAATACGGCGAGGACCCGTTCGAAGCGGGCAAGCGTGAGCTTCGTGAGGAGACGGGAACGATTGCAAGCGAATATGAGGATTTGGGAAAATTGTATCCCACTCCGGGATATTGTGGAGAAATAATCCATATGTATTTCGCAAAGGGCTTGAGCTTTACCTCACAAGACCTTGATGACGACGAGTTCCTTGAGGTCAAAAAAATTCCGCTTGAAAAGGCATATCAAATGGTAATGAACAATGAAATCAGAGACTCAAAAACGCAGGTTGGAATTATGAAGGTTTATCATAAGGTTTACGGAGATAAGAAATGAAAATAGTATTGGCTTCGGGTTCGCCGAGGCGAAAAGAAATAATGAAAAATGCAGGCTATGACTTCGAGGTTAAGACCTCAAGCGCAGACGAAACCTTGCCTGATAATATTACACCCGACGAAGCGGTCAAGTATCTTGCTGAGATAAAGGGAGACGCCGTAGAGGTTGACGAAAATACGCTTGTTGTGTCGGCTGATACGGTTGTGGCGCTCGACGGCAAAATTTTGGGAAAGCCAAAGGACGAAAATGATGCTTTTTCAATGTTATCCTTGCTTTCGGGCAGGACGCACAATGTGTTTACTGGCGTTTGCGTAAGGCTCGGAGATAAAAAGACTGTGTTTTGTGAGAAAACCGAGGTCAAGTTTTATACTTTGAGCGAGGAGGAAATCAAGGCTTATATCGCAACGGGAGAGCCGTCGGACAAGGCAGGCGCATACGGCATACAGGGCAAGGGTGCATTGCTTGTCGAAAAAATCAACGGCGATTATCTCAATGTTGTGGGATTGCCTATGGCAAGGCTCGAAAGAGTTTTGAGAGAGTATATAAAACAGTAAAAAAGACCGATTTTATTTTGGCAGGTGTTTCGCCTTGATAAAATCGGTTTTTGCTTTATCTGTTAAATTATGTGCCGTGATTTTTGTTATATTTTATATGTTGACAATATTTGGGAATTAAAGTATGATGGAATTGAAACAAAGCAAAAGCAGCTTGGTTTCAATTATTTATGTCGATGTGCAAAATATAAGAGCACAGCCGATAATTAAAGGAGTGTGTATATGAAAAAGAAAGCGTTGATTTGCTGTTTGGCTGTTTTGGCGATTGCCGTTGTTGCGGTTATATGCGCTTCAAAAGCAAATCCAATTTATACGGCGGCGGTAAGCAGTCCTGCCAATATTGAGGCTGCGAAAAACGGCGGCTCGTATTGTGCCGACGTGATGTTCGGTTATAATGAGCACAAGCTCTTGCACACTTCGTCCGAAAGGCAGAAAAAGACGGAGCAGTATGAAACCGTTCAGGCGGATCTCGACGAATTTCGCAAGGAGGCTGCCGATTTCCAAAAGCCGTATATGATTGATGCAGATTATAAAAATGTTGACGGCAAAACCGTTATTACCTTCAGCGGCACGGTAACAGACCCGAACAGCGGCGAAGCCGTTCCGTTTGAAAGAAGCTATCAATACGATTTTATACTTACCGATAAAATCAACAAATAAACGATTTTAATAATACCCCTTTCCGATGTGATGTCGGAGAGGGGTATTTTTTTATTCATTTATAACGCTTGTCGGCTGCCGTAAAAGCCGCTTTTTCATTCGCGAAATTTACAAGACCTATTATGAGCGAACGGAAGTTTACAAGGAATTGTTCCTATGAACTGTCGCTCTATACAAATCCGTAAGGATAAATCATAATAGGAGGCAGTAAGAATGAGAGAGGTTTATACAGGTATGGATCCGAAAGAGATTGAGAGCGAATATCTCAACGGCGTGTATAATGAAATTGCAAATACGCTTGGAATTGAGGCGGCGGTAAAGCTTTACTCTACATATCGGGGTCAGCAAATCACGTTTCCGGTAAATCTTTTCACAAGCGAATTTATCGCATCGAGGATTGTTGCGGAATATGACGGCAAAAATGTACGGCAGCTCGCAACAAAATACGGGTATAGCGAAAAGTGGATTCGGAAAATGATTAAAGAACACGCAAGCGGACAGAAATAACACGGTGAATATCTCGGCGAGGGTGTTTTGCCTTCGCCGAGGGGAGATAAGATAATTATTAAAAACAAAGGAGAAAAGAAAATGAAATGTGTTAATTGCGGTACCGAATACGAGGGCAAATTTTGTCCCGAATGCGGAACGAAAACGCAGGAGCAAGCAGATTTTCAGCAGCAAAATGTCAATCAGCCGTTTGAGGCAGGTAAAAAAGGACGTAAAAAGCCGAAGAAGCCCAAAAAACCGATATATAAAAGATGGTGGTTTTTCGTAATTATCGGTATAGCTTTAATTGCGATTATCGGCACAGCTACAAGCGGAGAGAAAACCGAAAAAATCAAGTGGAATGAAATGGTTTTGGGCGCACAATTGCCCGAGCCTGCTGTAAACAAAGGAAAAATTCACGAAAATTCGTCCGAGACACTTTATATCGAGGTTAAAAAAATCTCTGACAGCCAATATGCCGATTATGTTGCCGCTTCTAAGGAAAAAGGCTTTACAATTGATGCAAAATCGACCTCGTATTCTTATACGGCATATAATTCCGATGGCTACTGCTTGAGCTTGACATATTACAGCAGCTTGAAAAGCCTGAGTATTAAGCTTCAAAAGCCTATGGAGATGTCGGAAATATCCTGACCTGCAAGCAAAGCGGGAAATCAGCTTCCCGTACCCGAATCGACAGTCGGCAAATTTTCCAATGAGCATGATGACGGCTTTTTTGTTTATATCGGTAACACGAGCAAGGAGAGCTATAACAATTATGTAAAGGCTTGCTCGGAAAAGGGCTTTACGGTGGATTATGACAAGGGCGACGATTATTACAGAGCAAAAAACAGCGAGGGCTGGAGCGTTTCAATCAAATATGAGGGCTTCAATATTATGAGCATTGATATTGACAAGCCGAACAGCAGCTCGACGGATAACACCGCCACGGCACCGGCTGCGCCCGAAACAGAAAAAGCAGCCGAAGAAAACAATGCGAACGACACGCAGCTTGTCAACGGAATGCGTAAGGATTTCAAAGAGGCAATGGACAGCTATGAGGCGTTTATGAACGAATATGTTGAATTCCTAAAGAAATATCAGAGCAATCCGAATGATGCCAAGCTGTTGGCGGACTACGCAAAATATATGAGCAAGTATGCCGATATGTGCGATAAGTTTGACAAGTGGGAAAGCCAAGATCTGAACGCAACGGAGCAGGCTTATTATATTGATGTTCAGGCAAGGGTAAGCAAAAAATTGCTTGAGGTAGAAAATATGTAAAGTAACATACAGTTTTTGACACAAAAGCCGAGAGTTTTTACTCTCGGCTTTCGTTTTGCTTATTTGTTCACAACGTTTATCGGGTTGCCGTCAAAAAATGCCTTGATGTTGTTTTTGAGTATTTCCATAAGTCTTTCACGGGTCTCGTATGCCGCCCAGGCGATATGGGGAGTGATTGTGCAGTTCTTTGCGCTTAAAAGCGGATTGTCGGCTTTCGGCGGCTCTGTCGAAAGAACATCAACGCCTGCGCCTGCTATCTTGCCCGAATTGAGAGCGTCTGCGAGAGCCTGCTCGTCAACCGCCGCACCTCTTGCAGTGTTTATCAGGATTGCGTTTTGCTTCATTTTTGAAAGGAAATCGGCGTTTATCAGGTTTTCCGTTTCCTTTGTAAGCGGACAGTGGAGCGAAATAATATCGGACTCCCTTGCCAATTCGTCAAGCGTTGCCCACTTGAAATTTTTTCTGCCCGACTGGTCGGTTTCGTGCCCCGATACAGCCAAAATGTTCATTTTATAAGCTTCGGCTATATCGGCTACCGCCTGTCCGATTTTTCCGAAGCCGATTATTCCTATCGTTTTGCCGTAAAGCTCGGTAAGCGAAGTCAGCTGATAGCAGAAATCGGGACAGCTGCTCCAACCGCCGTTTTTAACGTCTTGAGAATGAAGCGCAACTGCGTTGTAATGCTCTGTTATGTGGGCGAAAACAAGCTGTGCCACCGCCTGCGTGGAATATGACGGGATATTCGATACGGGTATGCCTCTCTCTTTAAGATATGCGGTATCGACAACGTTGTAGCCCGTTGCAAGAACTGCTACGAATTTAAGAGACGGCATTTTTTCAAGGTCAGATTTTTCAAGCGGCGTTTTATTGGTGATGACAATGTCCGCCCCCTCGCACCTTTTTGCAATAAGCTCTTTCGGTGTTCTCGGGTATATTTCAAGCTCGCCGTATTCTTTGAGCCATTCCCAAGAAAGATCACCGGGATTTGTTGTTTGGGCATCAAGTATGACGGTTTTCGGCATAATTATTCCTCCGTGTAAGATAATATTATTTGTATTGTAACATATTTTACCGATTTTGAAAACAAAAGCGACAGGAAAAGTAATAAATTGATTGACCTTGAAGCGATTATGTTATAAAATTATAATGATATTGTATGTGCTGAAGGTGTGGTGGAGCGATTGGCGAAAAAAAGAATAAACCGCAAGGGCTTGCTCAATTTCTTAGGCATTGCGTTTATTATAATCGCAGTGGCTCTGCTCGGACTTACAATGCTTATGCAGGTAAAAGAATTTGCGGAGAGATATGACGAGCTTTTGAAAATGCTCGCAGACTTTGAGGATGCCGTGGCGGCAATACAGGTAAAGGAGCTTGTTGTAATTGCGATACTGCTCATTTACATTGCAAAGGTCATTGTGCCGATACCCATTTCTGCGGTGTGCGTTATTGCAGGTATGGTGTTCCCGACGTATATTGCGGTGCTTATAAATATCGCAGGCTTCATTATACTTTTAACAACTAAATATTTTTGGGGAAAGCACCTCGGAGGCGGTGTTGTCCACAAGCTTTTGAGTCGGTACGAAAATTTTGACAGGATTTTCGAGTCGGACTTTTCGGGGAAGGGCGGTCTGCTCGTAGCGTTACGGCTTGTTCCGAATATCCCGATAAACACAGTAAGCCAGCTGTACGGAGCAATGGGCTTCGATTATTATAAATATATCCTGTTCTCGCTTATCGGCTTTATGCCGAAGATTATTTCGTACAGTATGGTCGGACGAAACGTATATAATCCGTTTTCGCTTGCGTTTATGCTGCCGTTGGTCATAATCTTTACAATTTCAGGCGTTGCGACGCTCGGAATTAACTGCTTTATTGACCTTTACAACAATTCGGCAAAGGCGAAATCGGCAAAAATAAAAGAAAACAAACAAAACTGAAAGGATGAAAGGCAGATGTGTACAACTGCACAATTAAGAGAAGAAATTAAGAACGGAAAGCTTGACGATAGATTTAAGAGAGTTTATGTCAGCGAGGCTGACGTTAAGGCACAGTATGAGAGATATTGCTCTCTTGCCGACGATTTTGACGAGGTTTTCTCGGCCGACAGAGACGTAAGACTTTTCTCTGCACCCGGCAGAACAGAGGTTGGCGGAAACCACACCGACCACAACCACGGCAGAGTTCTTGCGGCAGGCATTAACCTTGACGCTATCGCAGTAGCTTCCAAAAATGACGAAAACATTGTAAGAGTAAAATCGAGAGGCTATGCAATGGACGTTGTTGACCTTTCCGATTTGAGCGTTCACGCAGACGAAGAGGGTCATTCTCCCGCACTTGTAAGAGGTGTATGTCAGGGCTTCTTGAACAACGGATATAAAATCGGCGGTTTTGATGCTGTTACGGCTTCGAGAGTTCTTTCGGGCTCGGGACTTTCGTCCTCGGCGGCATATGAGGTGCTTGTCGGCACAATGCTCAACTACCTTTATAACGACGGTAAGGTTGACCCCGTTACAATCGCAAAAATCGCACAGTATGCGGAAAATGAATACTTCGGTAAGCCCTGCGGCCTTATGGATCAGATGGCTTGCTCTGTCGGCAGCTTTATTACTATTGATTTCAAGGACCCGTCAGAGCCTGTAATTGAAAAGGTTGATTTTGACTTTGCTTCCTGCGGTCATTCGCTTTGCATTGTTGACACAAAGGGCAGCCACTCAAATCTTACAGACGAATATGCGGCCATCAGACTTGAAATGGAAAGCGTAGCGGCTCAGTTCTCAAAGAAGGTTTTGCGTGAGGTTGACGAAAAGGAATTCCTTGCAAAAATCCCCGAGCTTCGTGAGGCAGTAGGCGACAGAGCAGTTTTGCGTGCTATGCACTTCTACAAGGATAACGAAAGAGTTTTGCGTGAGGTTGACGCTCTTAAAAAGAATGATTTTGAGCAGTTCAAGCAGCTTGTTATCGAAAGCGGCGACTCTTCTTATATGTATAATCAGAATGTTTTTGCCACAAAGCAGCCTGAAATTCAGCCTGTTTCGATTGCTCTTGCCTTGAGTGAGCAGGTGCTTGACGGAAAGGGTGCTTGGAGAGTTCACGGCGGCGGATTTGCAGGCACAATTCAGGCGTTTGTTCCCAATGATTTGCTTGATGAGTACAAGTCAACTCTTGAAGCGGTATTCGGCGAGGGCTCATGCTATGTACTTGCTATAAGACCTGTCGGCGGAGCTGAAATTTAACAAAGGAAGTTACTTATAATGGATGTTCGTCAAATGTTAAAGGATTTGACAATCGGCGCAGGCGTTTCAGGCTGTGAGCAGGAAATTGTCCCGATAGCTGAAAAATATCTAAAAGAATACGGAGATGTTCACATCGACGCTCTCGGCAATGTCATTTTGACTATTGACGGCGAGGGCGACGGAGTTTTGCTTGACGCTCATATGGATATGGTGGGTATGATTGTTACCGCAATCACACCCGGGGGCTTTTTGCGAGTTGACGCTTGCGGTTATATTGACACAAGGCAGCTCGGCGCACAGCAGGTTACAATTCACGGTAAAAAGAATATAAGCGGAATTGTAATCAGTACGCCTCCGCATCTTCAGAGTAATTCGGAAAACAACGGTATGAAAATGAGCGACGTGCTTATTGACACGGGATTTTCCGAAAATGAAATAAAGAAAATTGTAAGTCTCGGCGACAGGGTTACGGTAAATTCTGAATTTACTGAGCTTTTGGGCGACAGGGTTTCGTGCGGTGCACTTGACGACAGAGCAGGTATGGCGAGCCTTATTTGCGCTTTGGAATATTTGAAAGAAAAGGGCTGTAAAAAGAAAATTACGGTATCTTTTTCAACACGGGAAGAGGTCGGCGGAAGCGGTGCTAAAACTGCTGCGTTTAATGCAGAGGCAAAAGAGCTTATTGCGGTTGACGTCAGCTTTGCAGACACTCCCGACAGCAATTCCGAGGAGTGCGGAGAGATTTCAAAAGGACCTATGATAGGCGTTTCCGCTTCGCTTGATTATGATATGTCGCAGAGATTTATCGGCACGGCTAAAAAATGCGGTATTCCGTATCAGCTTGAAATAATGGGCGGAAGAACAGGCACGGACGCTGACGGTATGACAATAGCAAGGGGCGGCTTTATAAGCGGACTTATTTCAATACCGCTTCGCTATATGCATACGGGCGTAGAGGTCGTGTCGGTTTCGGACGTCGAAAATACGGGCAGACTTATTGCCGAATACATTGCGGGAGGTAGTGAAAATGCTTAAAGAGCTTTGCCTTCTCAATGGTATCTCGGGCAGGGAAAAGGCTGTTCGGGAGTATATAATTTCAAAAATTCCGTCGGATTGCAAATACTCGGTTGACGCACTCGGCAATATTATTGTCGAAAAGCCGGGCAAGAGCAGAGCAAGTAAAAAGGTAATGCTCAGTGCTCATATGGACGAGGTCGGCTTTATGGTAAGCTATATTACCGATGACGGATATATAAAAATAGCACCCGTTGGCGGAATTGACGAAAGAGTTGTTTTCGGCAGACGTGTTAAGGTAGCGGATGTTTACGGAGTTATCGGCGCAAAGGCATTGCATCATCTTTCCTCCGACGAGCTTTATAAAGTTCCTAAAATCGAGGATATGTATGTTGATATAGGTGCTCGGTCGAGAAAGCAGGCGGAGGAATATGTCAGCTTGGGCGACGAGGTGTGCTTCGTGTCCGAATATCTTGAATTCGGCGACGGATTTATAAAATCAAAAGCACTTGACGACAGAGTAGGCTGTCAGATTTTACTTGATATTTTGTCAAGAGAGCAGCCGTATGATTTAACTGTTTGCTTCGTTGTTCAAGAGGAAATCGGAACAAGAGGCTCTGCGGTTGCCGCTTATAATGTTGCGCCCGATTATGCAATAGTGCTTGAGGGAACAACTGCGGCTGATTTACCCGACACCCCCGATCAGAAAAAGGTTTGCAAGCTCGGAAACGGTGCGGTTGTAAGCTTTATGGACAGGGGCACGGTTTATGATGTTGAACTTTATAAAAGAGCTTTCGAGCTAGCTGAAAAGAACGGCATAAAATGTCAGACAAAGACTGTTGTTGCAGGCGGTAACGATGCGGCGGCAATTCATAAGTCGGGCAAGGGCGTGCGCACGGCGGCAATTTCCGTGCCGACAAGATATATTCATTCGCAGTCCTGCGTTGCTAAAAAAGAGGATATAGAAGCGGTTGAAAAACTTGCTGAATGTTTGGCGAGGGAGCTTGCAAATGATTAAGCTCATTGAAAACTTATCAAAAAACACGGCGGAAGATTTGACTGCGTTTTTCCCCGATGATACCGCTGCGGCATTTACGCTGTTTTCGTTGCTTGATTTTACAAGCGTTGACGGTGCGTGGCTGCAAACTCGGGGAGAGGATATAACGGCACTTGTGGTCGAAAAGGAAAGCAGTAAGGTCTACGTCTGTGCGTGCGATACGTCGGACTTTTATGAGCTTTCCGATTTTATCACACGGCTCGGCGGAGTTGTGGTGCATTGCTGCTCGGATATAACCGAAAGGCTCGGAGTTACGGCTTTTTCTAAGATAAGCGTTATGGCTCTAAAAGACGAGTTGACGAGAGGGCGAGAGTCGGTTGAAATAAATGACGGCTTGCGACCTGTTTTTGATTTGCTTATGCAGTCAAAAACCGAGATTTTGACGAACGCAGTCGAAAAAAAGGATTTGAAAAAATATACCGACAGAGCGTACAAGGAATGGCTTTCAAGGACGGCGAGAGGTATATTTTCGGGATATACAAGCGTCAGAGCGATAAAGGTCGGAGAAAATTCGATTTTATCGGTGGCGATTGCAGACAGGCTCGGAAAAAGCATATTTATACGAGATGTTGCGACGGATTCGGAGTTTCGCAGAATGGGATATGCTTCGGATTGCATAAGCGGTCTTTGCCGAGATTTCAAACGGGACGGCGAGAGGGTGCTTCTTGCCTGTAACGATTTGAAAACGGAGAAGCTTTACAATAAAATAGGCTTCGAAAGAGAAATTTATATGGATTTGGGAATTATTGAGATATGAGAGAATTTTTTGAATTTACCGATACCGTGAAAGCGGCTTCGGAAAAGGCTTTGTCGAAAACGGAAAAGATGTTTTCGCAGATTGAAAAAATAGGGGAATATAATCAGCAGAAGGTTTTATCGGCTTTCATAAACAACAAGGTTGACGAAACCGATTTTAACACTTCGACGGGCTACGGCTATTCGGACAAGGGCAGAGATAAGCTTGACGAGCTTGTTGCAGACATTTTCAAAACGGAAAGTGCGATTATAAGAGCAGGTGCTCTTTCGTGCGGAACGCATACATTGGGCGTGTGCCTTTACGGAATTTTAAGACCTAATGATGTAATGCTCTGCGTTTCGGGTACGCCTTATGACACAATTCATCCCGTAATAGGCATTGGCGGTAAAAACGCAGGCGAGGGTACGCTTGAGGATTTCGGCGTTATTTACAGACAGGTTGATATGACCGAAAACGACGAGCTTGACTATGAGGAAATCGAAAAAGAGGCAAGCGACGAAGCGGTTAGAATGGTATATATTCAGCGTTCAAGAGGTTATTCGTTAAGACATTCTATAAGTGTTGATGAAATAGAAAAGGCTTGTGAAATTGTCCACAGGGTCAACAAACGTGCTATCGTTATGGTTGACAACTGCTACGGCGTTTTCACAGAGGAAAAAGAGCCGACGCAGGTCGGTGCCGATATTGTCGCAGGCTCGCTCATTAAGAATTTGGGCGGCGGCATATCCCCTATGGGCGGATACATAGCAGGCAGAAAGGACCTTGTTGACTTGTGTTCTTACAGACTTACCGTGCCGGGACTCGGCTCGGAGGTCGGCGCAACACTCGGTGTAAACAGAAGCTTGTTTATGGGCATTTTCAACGCACCGAACGTTGTTAAGGAAGCACTTAAAACAGCTGCATTTACAGCTGCTTTATTTGAGGAGCTCGGTTTTGAGGTTACGCCTCGAAGCAATGAGACAAGACACGATATTATACAGGCGGTTTGCCTTGAAAATGAGCAGAGGCTTATAGCCTTCTGTCAGGGTATGCAAAAGGGTGCACCGATTGACTCCTTTGTTGTGCCCGAGCCGTGGGATATGCCCGGCTATGACAGCAAGGTTATAATGTCGGCAGGTGCGTTTACCTCCGGCTCGTCGATAGAGCTTTCGGCGGACGCACCGCTTCGTGAGCCGTTTGCGGTATGGATGCAGGGCGGACTTAACTTTGCTTCGGGCAAGGTGGGAGTAATGCTTGCGGCAGACGAAATCGTAAGGAGAGATTTGTTATGAACCTGATGCATTTGAAAAGCGGAACAGACGTAAGAGGCGTTGCTGTTGCGAAGGAGACAACAGACGTTGTTGAGCTCACGGATGAGGCAATAAAAAGGATAACAGGCGCATTTGTATATTTTCTCTGCGCAAAGACAGGCAAGGAAAAGGATGCGCTCACGGTTTCGGTAGGTCATGATTCGAGAATATCGGCAGAGAGAATAAAGGCTGATGTAATCGCAATTTTGCTTTCAATGGGCGTTGCGGTCAAGGATTGCGGACTTTGTTCGACACCTGCTATGTTTATGACAACTCAGCTTGATACCTGCGACGGCGCTGTTCAGATTACCGCAAGTCATCATCCGTGGGACAGAAACGGTTTGAAATTCTTTACGGCAGGCGGCGGACTTTCGTCGGAGGAGATTGAAAAAATACTTGAATTTGCCGAAATGAACGACGCAATCGCTTATGATACCTCGAGAGAGGCGGAAAAAGTTGATTTTATGTCGGTTTACTGTGAACATTTGAGAAATCTTATTAAAAAGGGTGTAAATTCCGAAAATAATTACGACAGACCGCTTGAGGGACTTAAAATCGTAGTTGATGCGGGAAACGGCGTCGGCGGATTTTTTGCAAATGATGTTTTAGCACCTCTCGGAGCAGATACAAACGGTTCGAGATACCTTGATCCCGACGGTATGTTTCCGAATCACATACCGAACCCCGAAAACGAAACGGCTATGGCTTCAATTTGTGAGGCGACGGTTGAATCGGGCGCAGATCTCGGCGTAATTTTTGACACGGACGTTGACCGTGCGGCTTGCGTCAGTGCGGACGGCAAGGAAATTAACCGTAACCGTCTTGTTGCTTTGGCTGCGGCTATCGCTCTTGAAAACTGCGAGGGCGGAACGGTTGTAACGGACAGCGTAACCTCGGCAGGACTTACCGAGTTTATCGAAAATACGCTCGGCGGCAAGCACAGAAGATTTAAGCGTGGCTATAAAAATGTCATTGACGAGAGCATAAGGCTTGAAAGCGAGGGTGTAAAGGCTCCGCTTGCTATTGAAACCTCGGGTCATGCGGCATTCAGCGAGAATTATCATCTTGACGACGGTGCTTATCTTATCACAAGGATAATCATAAAGCTTGCAGAGCTCAGAAAAGAGGGCAAGACTCTTGAGTCGCTCATAGCTTCACTTAAAGAGCCTGCCGAGGAAAAAGAGCTTCGCTTCAAGATAAACGCAGAGGATTTTAAGGAATACGGCGAGAGCATAATCGATAAGATAGAAAAAAGCGCAATTCTTAAAACCGATATTAAAATTGCCGAGGACAGCTGTGAGGGCGTTAAGGTAATCTTTACGGACCCTGAAATTGATGGCTTTTACATTTTAAGAATGAGCGTACACGATCCGGTTATGCCGATGAATATCGAAAGTGCGGTGAAAGGCGGAGTTCGCAAAATCGCTCAAAGTGTATATGATGAATTACAGGTATATGAGCTTCTCGATATGACCTCCCTGAAACAATTCTTGGAGGAAAGTATTGACAAAGCGTAAATTATACATAAAATGTATGTATATATTTATCAAATGAAAGGTAAGGGAATATATGATTTTTGAAAAGGTTAGAGAAATAATTTGCGAGCAGTTTGACGTTGACGAGGAGAGCGTTACTCTCGATACGGATATAAGAGAAGATTTGGATGCTGACAGTCTTGATATGGTTGACCTTGTTATGAGCTTTGAGGATGAATTCAAAATCGAAGTTCCGGACAGCGCTATCGAAACCGTTAAAACAGTCGGCGACATTGTTAAATTTATTGAGGAACACTGATTTATCAGTTAAATTTTAAGACAAGGATGTTGGAAAATGGCAGAACAGAAAAAGATGGTCAATGACATAACCGCAATGGACGAGGATTTTGCGAAATGGTACACCGACGTCGTAAAAAAGGCAGAGCTTGCCGAATATACGAGCGTTAAGGGCTGTATGGTTATTCGTCCCTACGGTTATGCAATATGGGAAAATATTCAGAAGATAATGGACTCAATGTTCAAGGCAACGGGACATGAAAATGTTTGTATGCCTATGTTCATCCCCGAAAGTCTCCTTGAAAAGGAAAAGGATCACGTTGAGGGCTTTGCTCCCGAGGTTGCATGGGTAACGCACGGCGGAAGCGAAAAGCTTGAGGAGAGACTTTGCGTTCGTCCGACGTCGGAAACACTTTTCTGCGAGCACTACAAGCAGATTATCCATTCTTACCGTGATTTGCCGAAGCTCTACAATCAGTGGGTATCGGTTGTCCGTTGGGAAAAGACCACAAGACCGTTCCTCCGCACAAGAGAATTTCTTTGGCAGGAGGGACACACAATTCACGCAACGGCAGAGGAAGCTAAGGCTGAAACAGTTAAAATGCTTAACGTCTATGCCGATTTCTGCGAAAACGTGCTTGCTATGCCCGTAGTTAAGGGCGTTAAAACCGAAAAAGAGAGATTTGCGGGCGCAGAGGACACATATACCATTGAGGCTCTTATGCACGACGGTAAGGCTTTGCAGTCGGGCACCTCGCATTATTTCGGCGACGGCTTTGCAAAGGCATTTGAAATTCAGTATATGGATAAGGACAACACTCTTAAAACTCCTTATCAGACATCTTGGGGAACAACGACAAGACTTATCGGCGCTATTATTATGACTCACGGCGACGACAACGGACTTGTTCTTCCTCCGAAAATCGCTCCCGTTCAGGTTGTTGTAATCCCGATTGCACAGCATAAGGAGGGCGTTCTCGATAAGGCACAGGAGCTTTGCGACAGACTTTCAAAGATATGCAGAGTTAAGTCCGACGTTTCCGAAAACTCTCCCGGCTGGAAGTTTGCAGAGTACGAAATGAAGGGCGTACCGCTTAGAGTTGAGATAGGTCCTAAGGATATTGAGAAAAATCAGTGCGTTATCGTAAGAAGAGATAACAGAGAGAAATACTTTGTTTCTCTTGACGAGCTTGAGGCTAAAATTCCCGAGCTTCTTGAAGAGGTTCATAAGGGACTTTACAATAAGGCTCTTGAGAGAAGAAGCAATATGACATATACCGCAAAAACACTTGACGAGCTCAAGGACATTGCAGACAACAAGCCCGGCTTTATCAAGGCTATGTGGTGCGGCGACAGAGCTTGTGAGGATAAGCTCAAGGAGTATGCCGGCGTAACTTCAAGATGCATTCCGTTTGAGCAGGAGCATATAGGCGACACCTGCGTTTGCTGCGGAAAGCCTGCCGATAAGATGCTCTATTGGGGCAAGGCATATTGATTTTATTTGACAATAAGAATTAAAAATCATATAATTAGTATGCTTTCAAACTAAAACGGAGGAAACACTATGCAAAAGAGAATTGTTGCAGTAAGCCTTGTTATTTTAATGGTTGCGTTGTTGCTTGCATCCTGCGGTAATAAATATCTTATGGGAGAAATTAACGGCGTTGAACGTCCGCTTGTTACCGATGCAGAGGGTAATACGGAGATTGACGACGAGGGCAAAATCGCTGTTTACGTTACCGACGCAAAGGGTAATATTCAGTATGACACTAACGGCAATCCGCAGAAGAACTACTATAAGCTTCCCGAAAAGATGGTCAACGGACAGACGCTTGAAACTCTCGATTACAAGTTTACAATGCCGAAGGGCTGGACGCTTAAAGATGACGGCACCTTCTACAAGGACGGCACCGACGACAAGTGCTATGTTAATCTTGTCAAGGATACAACGCTTGGAGAATTTCAAACGTTCGAGTCGTTTATTGCTGAAAAAGAGGCAACTCAGCAGCAGGTTGTTGAAACCTTTAAGCAGCAATATCCCGATACGACAATGGTTATTACTAACGGCAATCTTACAGACGGTAAGGAGGTCGTGTTCTTTACCTATACTATGAAGGACTCGTCCGGTGCAATAATCCATTATGCAACGTCGGCTTATGTAAATATAGACAAGGCTGTTTATTCGGCAAACTATATTTGCGACAGCGGAACAGGCTATGATGAGTCATTTGACTTTATGGGAGCATTTTCCTCAAACTTTGTTGTTAAATAATAAAATATAGCAAAGCTTTTTCGGTGCGGAGACTTCCGCACCGATTTTTTTATCGGCAATGTACGTTTATACTTGTTATTTTAACGGCTTTATGATAAAATATATTATCTATAAATAAGAACGTGAGGGAGAATTAAGTGGCTGTTCTCAAGGACGTAAAAAGGCTTGTTGTCAAGGTTGGTACGTCAACTCTTACATATGACACAGGCAAGACCAATATTAGACGTATGCATAAGCTTGTTTCCGTGCTTTCGGATATTGTCAATTCGGGCATTGAGGTTGCGCTTGTAACCTCGGGCGCAATCGGCGTCGGCGTCGGAAAATTAGGACTTAAAGAAAGGCCGTCGGACATTTCGGGCAGACAGGCTGCTGCAACCGTCGGACAGTGTGAGCTTATGTTTATGTACGATAAGCTTTTCGGCGAATACGGGCATACGGTAGGTCAGCTTCTTATCACAAAGAGTGATGTTGACAGCGAGGAACGCCGCAAAAATCTCGTAAATACATTTGATAAGCTCTTCGATTACGGGGCAGTTCCGATAGTCAACGAAAATGACTCTGTTGCGGTTGATGAAATCGTTTACGGCGACAATGACAGCCTTTCGGCGATTGTTGCGAAGCTTGTAAACGCAGACGCATTGATTATTCTTACAGATATTGACGGCTTGTATGATGATAATCCGAATGAAAATGAGGACGCAAAGCTTATTTCTCAGGTTGATGAAATTACAGATGAGCTTATTGCTGTCGCAGGCGGTCACGGCTCAAGATTTTCCACGGGCGGTATGGTAACGAAGCTTCATGCGGCGCAAATCGCAATGGATGCAGGCATAGATACAATCGTTATGAACGGCGCAGCTCCCGAGAGTATATACAAGGCTCTTGACGGCAAGCAGATAGGAACATTTTTTACGGGCAAAAAGGACTGATTTTATGACGCAAGCTCAATTACTCGGACAAAGGGCGAAGCAGGCGGAAAAAACACTTGCCACCGCTTCGACCGAGCTTAAAAATAAGGCTCTTGAAAATATGGCGCAAGAACTTATTTCGGCAACATCTGAAATACTTAGTGCAAATGCCGAGGATATGAAAAACGCCCGTACAAACGGGGTTGCGCAGGTTATGCTTGACAGGCTTCTCTTGACAGAGGACAGAATTGTCGGAATGGCAAAGGGAATAACCGATATTGTAAGGCTTCCCGACCCGATAGGCGTAACGCTTTCGGAAATTAAAAGACCTAACGGTATGACGGTAAAAAAAATAACCGTTCCGCTTGGAGTTATTGCCGTTATTTATGAGGCACGTCCGAATGTTACCTCCGATGCTGCGGCACTTTGCCTGAAATCGGGCAATGCGGTCATATTGCGTGGCGGTAAAGAGGCTATAAATTCGTCAAAGGCAATCGTCAAGGCGTTGCGGCTCGGACTTGAAAAAACAGGTTTAGATGAAAACTGTATATCGCTTATAACCGACACCTCAAGGGACAGCGCAACCGAGCTTATGAGAATGAACGAGTATATCGATGTGCTTATTCCGAGGGGCGGAGCAGGACTTATCCGTTCCTGCGTTGAAAACTCTACGGTGCCTGTGATTGAAACAGGAACGGGTAACTGTCACATTTATATCGACAAGGACGCAGATATTCAAATGGCGGCGGATATTGTGTACAACGCAAAGACCTCTCGGCCGTCTGTTTGCAATTCGGCGGAGAGCTTGGTAATTCATAAGGATATAATAAAAGAGGCTTTGCCGATTATCAAAAAAAGGCTTGATGAGAAGAATGTTGAGTTAAGAGGCGATGATACAGCGAGAGCTTCGGCAGACGGCATACTTCCCGCAACCGAGGATGATTGGGGCAGGGAATACCTTGACTATATAATGTCGGTAAAAACGGTCGAAAGTCTTGATGAGGCTATTGAGCATATATCAAAATATTCGACGGGACACAGCGAGTGCATAGTAACCGAAAACGAAGCGGCGGCAGAGGAATTCTTAAAACGCATTGATTCGGCGGCTGTTTATCACAATGTTAGCACAAGATTTACGGACGGCGGAGAGTTCGGATTCGGTGCGGAAATCGGAATTTCCACACAAAAATTGCACGCAAGAGGACCTTTGGGACTTCCCCAACTTACCTCGTTCAAATATATTATTTGCGGTAACGGGCAGATAAGATAACAAGGAGAATAACTATGGCTGATGAAATCGTAAAATTTGAAAATTCGCCTAAAAAGAAAAAGAGAAAAAGAGCGCACCCGTGGGCGTTTCCGTTAGGACTTTTGATGGTAGTGCTTTCGGTTACAGGTCTTGTAACTATACTTGTGGCAGGAGTGAACGGCATAAGCTCCGTCAAGTATAAAATCGATAACATTGAAAAATACAACACAATGCTCACTCCCGTTGTTATGAACGACCCGAGCGTGTTCGACGATATATCGAAGGCGGATATGAGCCAGCTTATCGATATTTCGGTGTGGGCGATTATTAAGAGTGATTTAGCTCCCGACACCTACGAATACAGCGAAGCGGGAATGATTATTCCCGAGGCTGATATAGCGGCATCATATACAAAGCTTTTCGGCACGGAAAGAGCGCCCGTTCATATGACTGTTTCGGGTTACGGCTATGAATTTACCTATGATTCGGCGAAAAAGTGCTACATAATTCCGCTTACGGGTATCGAGCCGACATACACGCCGAGCGTTGTTGATGTAGACAAAAAGAAGAATATGATCGTTTTGACCGTAGGCTATCTTTCAAGCGGCGGCTGGGCACAGGATACAGACGGAAAAATGGTAGCTCCCGAGCCCGATAAATACGTTAAGGTAACCCTGCGTGAAAAGGACGGCAACTACTATATAAGCGCAATGCAGGCAACTGCAAACCCCGAGGTCGCAACCACAACTCCCGTCAGCACAACGGCTGCACCTGCGGAATCCACAACAGAGCCGACAACAGCACCCGAACAGGCTGCCGAGGACGCTCCTCAGACAGAAATAGCATAAGGAAAAGGAAAAGATTATGATTAAGATTTCTCCCTCAATTTTATCAAGCGATTACGGCAATCTCTCTTCAGAGCTTAAAAGGATGGAGGCTTGCGGAGCCGATATGCTTCACATAGACGTTATGGACGGACATTTCGTTCCGAACATTACGCTCGGTGCACCGATTGTAAAGTGCATAAGAAAATCAAGCACTCTTCCGTTTGATGTACATCTTATGATAAGCGACCCGTATAAGTATATACCTGATTTTGTAAACGCAGGCTCGGATATAATCACTTTCCATGCGGAGGCTGACTCCGATATTGAAAAGACGATTGATTTGATTTTGGCTTCGGGCAAAAAAGCCGGACTTTCGGTTAAGCCTAAAACCCCTGTCGAAGCGGTTTATCCGTATCTCGACAAGCTTTCAATGGTGCTTGTTATGACTGTTGAGCCGGGCTTTGGCGGTCAGTCGTTTATGGAGGATATGATGCCTAAGGTTTCTGCGGTCAGGTCTGAAATTGACAGAAGAGGACTTGATATTGACATTCAGGTTGACGGCGGAATAAACAAGGACACAATTTCGATTGCCGCAAAGGCAGGCGCAAATGTATTCGTGTCGGGAAATGCGATTTTCTCAAGCGACGACGCCGAAAAAACAATAGCAGATTTTAAGGCAAGAGCTTCGGTTTAATTGATGGCAAACGCTTTAGATGAATTTAGTCTAAACACGGTTCGGGCAAATTTTTATGATATAAATTATCGGAAATGAGGTGAAATTTTGAGCGAGAACGAACGATTGAGGATAAACATACAGCCTGTGTTATCCGAAACAGAAAAGCTTGAAATTAAAAACACCCGAAAATATATGATTGATATGCTTATGGTACTTCTTGCACCTATGGCTATGTCATTTTATTATTACGGGCTGCGTGCGGTGCTTTTGGTGCTGTATGCTGTCCTGTCCGCTTTGGTTTGTGAGTTTTTGGCTTCAAAAATCTATAAATTCAGAGCGACCTATTCGGATCTTTCGTCGATTGTAACGGCAATATCGATAGCTATGTGCATACCTGCCTCGTCTGCGTGGTGGGTACCCGTGCTCATAACCGTATTTGCACTTGCGGTGGTAAAATTTCCGTTCGGAAACTCGAGAAGTCTTATGTTTTTGCCGTCTGCCGCAGGAATTGCTTTTTTGACGGTGTGCAATTCGGCAAGTATGTTTTCATATCCGGTTATTCCAACGACGGCGGACAAGTTCGCACAGCTTTCAAGTTCAAACGCCGCTTTGGGCAACTCGATTGCATATATGCTTTCGCAGGGCAATTCAATCGGTATTAACATAATAAGCTACATTGATATAGCGGTAGGAAACGTTTCGGGGCCGATGGGCACAACCTGTGCGGTTGCGATAATCGGCGGCTTGCTCTATTTGCTCATAAGACGTCCGAGAACGGCGATGATGTCCTTTGTTTATCTCGGGACCTGTGCTGTATATGCATTTCTTTTCCCGAGAATAACTACGGGACGTGGAATATCAATAATAATGGAGCTTTGCAGCGGACTTACAGGCTTTGCGGCATTGCTCTTTGTTACAAACGAAACACTTGCACCAAAAAGAACAAACGCAAGAGTGCTTTATGCGGTGCTTATGGGTCTTATAACTATGATTTTAAGAACCTTTGGCTCAATTGAGGACGGCACGGTTTTTGCCGTTTTGATTGCAAACGCTTTTGCCTGCATGCTTGACCAAAGACTTCCTATTACCAAAAGGGAGAAGCTTTTGCTCGACAGGAAAAAGGAAGCGGAGGCAATGTCAACGGACAAGCCTGTTGATACGGAAGAGCAATCGCAAATTGTAGCACAAAAGGTTATGGAAATAATCAATAATTCGGAGGAAACGCAGGAAAGCGCCGAGGATGAAAACGGAGGTGGCGAGAATGAATGATAAGGTCTCATTTTCTACCTCGATAAAAAACAGCGCATTTATTAAAAACCCTGTTTTGTTTGAGTCGATAGGTATAGCACCCGTTGTTGCAATGGCTGTTTCGGTTAAAACGGCAATTATGCTCTCGGTAATTTCAGCGGCGGAGCTTATAATAATCGAGTGCTTTGCGAGTATTGCGCTCAAAAAGGTTAAGCACGAATACAGGGTGCTGATTTATGCTCTTTTAGGCGTGCTTATAAATGTTCCGTTCTGGCTGTTTTTCTCGAAATTTGCACCGAACGAGACTGCAAACGTAAGCATCTTTTTACCGATAATTGCGGTAAACTCACTCATTGCACTTCACTGTGAGAGAGTGGCGGTCAGGTCAACGCTTAAAGAAACGTTCTTTGACGCTGTGTCCGCAACAATCGGCTATGTCCTGATTATCTTTATTGTAGCGATACTCAGAGAAGTCTTGGGCTCGGGAACCTTTTACAGCATAAAGCTTAATCTTCCCGTACAGCTAAAGGGCTTGTTATTGCCGTTCGGCGGATTTTTGATGCTTGGCTTTGCGGCGGCATTCTTTAAAGCGAGAATTAAGAGCAGGTATCCGGAGGAAAATCCCGAGGAGGCATTCAACCTTTCGGAAATTTCCCAGTCTCATCGTGAGGACATTAAAACCATGCTTCACGAGGATTTTGAACCCGTTGCAAATGAGCCTATCAAAGAAAATCCGATAGACTTCTTTAAGAGCGTGGTTGAAAAGGACGAGCAGCCTGAGGAAGAAAAACACGAAAAGCGTAAAAAAATTAAAAGGGCGAAGAAAGAAAAGCCTGTTAAGACGGAGAAGCGTAAAAAAGAGAAAAAGGCTGTTGAAAAGTCTGTCGAAGCGGCTCCGATTGAAAATCCGAGAAAAGAAAAATACGAATCTGAATTTGACGATATTTTACTTGACCTCGAGCGAAGCAAAGCTCCCAAAGAGGAAGAAAATATCGATATTTCAAAAGACAGCGACAGAAACGGCGGTGATGAGGCATGAGAGTAATAACAGAGCTCATTTCGGCGGCTATGTACGCTATGCTGGCACAAAACTTCATTTTTACAGGCGGCTACGGTGCCTCGGAGGCTGTCAGAATGGCGGCGAAGCCGAAGCAGCTTTATCCGATGACGTTTTTCATTACGCTGTTTTCGACCACGGTATCCGTGATTTGCGTTTTGCTTGAGCAGATAGCCGCTGTCAAGCGATTGAGCATACTCGGACACGCAGTTGAATTTATTATCGTGCTTACGGTAATGTATATTATAGTGCTTGCGATTTCTGTTTTAGTGTTCAAGGCTAAGGACAGAACGGTCAGAAGAATAGGTATAGCGGCGTTCAATACACTTGTAATTGCCGTTCCGTTTATAAATTACCGTGCGGCATTTACCATTGGTCAGGCTATCGGCTCGGGTATAGGTTCGGGCTTTGCGTTTGTTATTGCGGTGCTGCTTATAAACGTAGGTTTGCGCCGTCTGGACCGCAATCCGAATATTCCCGAAGCTTTCAAGGGTACACCGGCGATATTTATTTACGTTTCAATTCTTTCGCTTGCTTTTTCGGGATTTTACGGAAGCGGATTGACTATGTAAGGGCAGAACAAAATGCAGTTTCAAAACAAGAATGTTAAGCCGAGGAAAAGAAGCTATTACCACTTTTCAAAGAATTATCCGAGCAGAAGCGGTAATATCTATGCTATCGGCGAGAGCAGAACAAGAAGAAAAAAAGAAAAAAGAAACAGAATAATTTTCTATGTGTCGCTTGTGTTTGTGTTTGCGGCTGTATTTCTTATTGCTTCGGTTATGGGCAAGCTGTCGCACAGACCGATTGACAGCACGTCGAAGGGTCTTGCCGCCCAATATGACGGTCAATTAAAGGCTCTTGAAATGCCCGAGGAGGCACTCGGCGGCGGAATTGCCTACGATTTGTTCAGAACACAGCTCAAAACTGACAAAGCCAATGCTGTCGAGGTTGTGCTCAAAAGAGCAGACGGAAATTTGAATTATAATTCCGCTGTTCAAACCGCAAAGGAAATCGGTGCTTGCACGCAGGCGTATGAAAACGCTTGGCAGACGATAGAAAAGCTCCGTTCGGACGGATATAAGATAATTGTGAGGCTTTATTGCTTTGAAGATCCGCTTGCGGCGTCAATGCTCAAGGGCTCGGCGGTTACCGTTCAAGACGGAACAACGGTTTGGCTTGACGACAGCGCACAAAATGACGGCAATCCGTGGCTCAATCCATATTCGCAGACGGCGCAGGATTATCTGTACGGAATTATAAGCGAATGTGCAACGGGTGCGGACGTGGTTATGCTCAACAGCGTATGCTTTCCGACGGGGAAGCTGACCGATACCGCATTTTTCTTGGGCGAGGCGGAGAGCGTTGAAAGCCGAAATGCCGTGCTTCACACCTTTGTTGCAAAGGCGGCGGAGCTGTGTGGGGATACGGAAGTTGCGTTGTGTACTGATATAGGAAGTGCGCTCAACGGAAACGATCAGCTCTATTCGGGCAGTATGTTTGACAGCGGAGCATTGTTTAACGCTGTTGATTTTACGGGCTTTGAGTCTGCTAATGAGTTTTCGGTCGGCGGCACTTCGTCGGTCGGAATGGATAAGCCGACGCTCATTTCAGCTTCTATTCCGTTGCTCAATGAAAAAACTGAAGAAAATTATACGACAAAAGGACTTTTACCGATTATTGATGACGAAGCATATATAAAAAGTCTCGAAGAATTGGGAATAAATAATCATATACTTGTTCAAAAAACAGATAGTTGACAAAAGTCTATAAATATGCTATTATACTAACAGCATAACCCATATTGAAGGGGAGTAGCTTGAATTCGGCGGTCAACATCATGTTGCGTTTCGCATCTGGTCGTCGAACCTAATAATTAGGAAGCAAGACCTTCGGCAGACTTTTTTATCTGTCGAAGGTCTTTATTTTTAACAACGGAGGAAAATTATGAAGCACTATCTCAGCACGCCCGAAGAAGTGTTCAAGGAAACGAGTTCTTCGGAAAAAGGTCTGACTTCCGAGCAGGCACAAAAGAGGCTTGAGGAAAACGGAAAAAACCGTCTTGAAGAAGGTAAGAAAAAGTCTGTAATCAGACGCCTTTTAGAGCAGTTTGCCGACCCGATGATAATCATTCTTATCGTTGCGGCGGCAATTTCGGGTATTACAGCAGCATTTGAGGGAGGCTTTCCGTCAGATGTAATAATTATTCTTTTTGTAGTAATTTTGAATGCGATACTCGGCGTTGTTCAGGAAAGCAAGGCTGAAAAAGCGATAGAAGCATTGCAGGAAATGGCTGCGGCAACCTCAAAGGTTGAGCGTGACGGCAAGGTTATGCAGATTAAGAGCGAGGACCTTGTTGTCGGCGACGTGATTATCCTTGAAGCGGGAGATGCGGTTCCTGCCGATGCGAGAATAATCGAGAGCGCAAGCCTTAAAATCGAAGAGGCGGCGCTGACAGGCGAGTCTGTTCCCGTAAATAAGTTTATTGATATTATCAATCTCAAGGATGCCGAGAAGGATGTTCCGCTCGGCGACCGTAAGAATATGATGTATATGGGCTCTTCCGTTGTTTACGGACGAGGCAGAGCAGTTGTTACGGCTACGGGTATGGATACCGAAATGGGTAAAATCGCAGGTGCTTTGGCTCAGGCTCAGGACGGACAAACCCCCTTGCAGAAAAAGCTTGCACAGCTTAGTAAAATACTCAGCTTTATCGTAATCGGTATTTGTGCGGTTATTTTTGCAATCGGTATAATCAGAGAGCTTGTTACAGGCAATCAGATAGGACTTGAATTCCTGCTTGATACCTTTATGATAGCGGTTTCGCTTGCTGTTGCGGCAATCCCCGAGGGACTTGCGGCGGTTGTTACTGTTGTACTTTCAATCGGCGTTACCAATATGTCAAAGAAAAACGCTATTATCAGAAAGCTTACCGCTGTTGAAACATTAGGCTGTGCACAGATTATCTGCTCGGATAAAACAGGTACTCTTACACAGAACAAGATGACGGTTGTTGAGCATTACGGCGACGACGAAAAAATGCTTGCAACAGGTATGGCTCTTTGCACGGATGTCAATATTGACGAAAACAAAGAGATAATCGGCGAGCCTACCGAGGCTGCGCTTGTTGCTTATGCACTCACTCTTGATTTGAACAAAAACGATCTTTCAAAGAGCGAGCCGAGAGTTGCGGAAGCACCGTTTGACTCAATGAGAAAGATGATGTCAACCGTTCATTCAAAGGACGGCGCATATATTCAATACACAAAGGGCGCACCCGACGAGGTATTGAAGTGTTGCACCAAAATTTTGAAGGACGGCAAAATCAGAGATATTACCGAAGCGGACAGAACGGAAATTCTCAAAAAGAACAAGGAATATGCCGACAGAGCTTTGCGTGTCCTTGCTTGCAGCTTTAAGGAGCTTTCCGAAATTCCCGCCGACCAAAGCCCCGAGGCGCTTGAAAAAGACCTTGTTTTCTGCGGACTTGTCGGTATGATTGACCCCGTAAGACCCGAGGTCAAGGCGGCAATCGAGGAATGCAGAACTGCGGGTATCAGACCGATTATGATTACGGGCGACCACAAGGATACGGCTACGGCTATCGCAATGGAGCTTGGAATAATCGACAGCCCCGATGCTGCAATTACAGGAGCACAGCTCAACGAGATTTCAGACGAGGATTTTGAAAAGGATGTCGAAAAGTATTCTGTTTATGCGAGAGTTCAGCCCGAGCATAAGGTCAGAATTGTAAACGCTTGGAAAAAGCGTGGTATGATTACCGCAATGACGGGCGACGGCGTAAACGACGCACCTTCGATTAAGAGTTCCGATATCGGCGTCGGAATGGGCATCACAGGCACAGACGTTACAAAGAACGTTGCGGATATGGTACTTGCCGACGATAACTTTGCGACAATCGTTTCGGCGGTTGAAGAGGGCAGAAGAATTTACGATAATATCCGTAAATCCATTCAGTTCCTGCTTGCATCAAACCTCAGTGAAGTGCTTTCAATTTTCTTCGCAAACCTTTTAGGCTTTACAATTTTGAAGCCTGTTCATCTTCTTTGGATTAACCTTGTAACAGACTGTTTCCCTGCCCTTGCTCTTGCAATGGAAAAGGGAGAGAAGAATATAATGAGCCGTCCTCCCAGAAATTCAAAGGACGGTATATTCTCCGGCGGCGTAGGCTTTGATATTTTTTATCAGGGCTTATTTGTAACAGGTCTTACGCTTGCGGCGTACTTTATCGGCCACTATATCGAAGCGGGCGTTTGGGAAATTACAAACTCTCCCGACGGTATGACAATGGCATTCCTCACAATGAGTATGTGTGAAATTTTCCACTCACTCAATATGCGTTCGCAGAGAGGCTCTACCGTTGCAATGACCTTTAAGGGCAGCCACAATATGTACCTTTTCGGTTCATGCCTTATGTCGCTCTTGATGACAACGATTGTAATTTATGTTCCGTTCCTTGCAAATGCATTTGACTTCCAGCCGATAGATTTGATGGAATATGCGGTTGCACTTGCACTTGCGTTCGCTATCATTCCGCTTGTTGAAATCGTTAAGGCGATTGAAAGAGCAGTTGACAAAAGAAAAGTAAAGAAATAATCGCAATAATAACAATAAGCCTCCCTTGTGTAAAGGGAGGCTGTAATTTTACAGAAACAACAAAAACGCACTCCTTAGGAGTGCGTTTAATTTTGCCTTGCTTTGTTTATTATCAGCCCAAAATCTCTTTAAGGATTTTTTGAACCTCCTGTGCAGGAGCTTTGCCCTTGAGCGCACGCATTGCCTGACCCATAATATAGCCCATAGCCTGCGTTTTGCCTGCCTTGTATTCGGAAACGCTCTTTTCATTTTCAGCGATAACCTGCTCAATTATCGGCCTTAAAGCCGAGAGGTCGGTTACCTGTGCAAGATTGTTTTCCTCAACGTATTTTTCGGGGTCAACACCGTCCGTGAATACCTTTTCAAGCACCTTTTTACCTGTTCCACGGTTAATCTTGTTTGACTTAACCATATTTATAACAGCTGCAAGTGCCTCGGGCTTCAACGGATTGTTTTCGGTAAGCGTTGCGCTGTCATTGAGAAGCTTCATAACCTCGCCCATTATCCAGTTGGCAACGTCCTTCGGAGAATCGCACTTTTCAAGGGTGCTTTCAAAGAATTTAACAAGCGCAACGTCGCCCGTGATAATTCCCGTGTCATACTCGGGAAGTCCGAGCTCGTTCAAATAACGCTCTCTCTTTTCCTCGGGAAGCTCGGGCATTGTCGATTTGATTTCTTCGATTTGCTCGTCGGAAATTTCAATCGGCGGAAGGTCGGGCTCGGGGAAATATTTATAATCCTGAGCGTCCTCTTTTGAACGCATTGCGTAGCTGTAACCCTTGTTATCGTCCCAACGGCGAGTTTCCTGAATAACCTTTTCGCCGTCCTCGATAAGCTCAATCTGCCTCTGTGCCTCATAAGCGATTGCTCGCTCGATAGCGTGGAAAGAGTTTAAGTTTTTCATCTCGGTACGTGTTCCGAATTCAGCCTGACCTTTAGGCCTTACCGAAAGGTTTACGTCGGCACGAAGTGAGCCCTCCTGCATTTTACAGTCGGAAACACCCGTGTATTGAAGAATTGCACGAAGCTTTGAAAGGTAGTCGATAACCTCTTCTGCGCTTCTGAAATCGGGCTCGGATACAATTTCAAGCAACGGCACACCGCAACGGTTGTAGTCAACAAGCGTGCAATCCTCGAACTCGTCGTGAATGAGCTTGCCTGCATCCTCCTCCATATGAATTTCATGGATGCCGATTTTTTTCTTCTCCCCGTCCTTTGTGTTGACTTCTATATAGCCGTTTCTGCAAATCGGGAGATAAAGCTGTGAAATCTGATAAGCCTTAGGCAAATCGGGGTAGAAGTAGTTTTTTCTGTCAAATTTATTGTTCTGTGTGATTGTGCAATTTGTTGCAACGCCCGTGCGGATAGCGAACTCGACCACTCTCTTATTGAGAAGCGGTAAAGTACCGGGCATACCCGAACAAATTTCGCAAACGTGAGTGTTAGGCTCTCCGCCGAACTCGGTCGAACAGCCACAGAATATTTTTGTTTTGGTCGCAAGCTCGGTGTGAACTTCAAGACCCATTACTATTTCCCATTCCATAGTCTGCCCTCCTTAATCCAATGTCGGCAATTTTGTGTGATAATCGGTTGCGTTTTGGAATGCCTTTGCCGCACTCATGATTTCCGCCTCGCAGAACGGCTTTCCGATAAGCTGCATACCGATCGGCATACCGTCAGCGTCAAATCCGCAGGGAGCGGAGAAGGACGGAAGTCCTGCAATGTTTATCATAACCGTATAAATATCGCCGAGATACATTTTAAGCGGGTCGGAAAGGCTTTCGCCCATTTTAAGCGCTGTTGTCGGTGCAACGGGGCCTAAAATCATATCGTACTTTTCAAACGCATCGAAAAACGCATTTTGAATAAGCTTTTTAGCTTTAAGAGCCTTGTTATAGTAAGCGTCATAATAGCCCGAGGAAAGAACGAAGTTGCCAAGCATAATTCTGCGCTTAACTTCCATTCCAAAGCCCTCGGAACGGCTCATAACATATCTGTCTAAAAGATTTTCGCTGTTCTTTGAGGAATAACCGTATTTGATACCGTCATATCTTGAAAGGTTTGAGCAAGCTTCTGCGCAAGCGATAATGTAATATGTCGGAATTGCATATTTTGCAATCGGCATTTTGAACATTTCAACCTCTGCGCCGAGTTCACGGAATTTGTCGGCGGCAGCAAGGATAGAAGCCTTAACGTCGTCATTTATGCCCTCGCCGAGATAATCCTCGGGAATACCGATTTTCTTGCCCTTTATTTCTCCGCTTACAGCCTTTTCAAAATCAAACTTGTCATAGACCATAGAAGTACCGTCTTTTTCATCTTTACCCTGAATTACGGAGAAAAGTGCGGCACAGTCGTCAACGTCCTTGCCGATAGGGCCGATTTGGTCGAGCGATGAAGCGTAAGCCACAAGTCCGTAACGTGAAACAGCACCGTAAGTCGGTTTGAGTCCTGTTACGCCGCAGAAGGAGCAGGGCTGACGGATCGAGCCGCCCGTATCAGAGCCGAGCGTTACCGGAGAGAGCTTTGCGGCAACGGCAGCCGCCGCACCGCCCGAGCTTCCGCCGGGAACCTTTTCAACGTCCCACGGGTTATGAGTAACGCCCGTAGCCGAGGTTTCGGTTGTGCTTCCCATAGCGAACTCGTCCATATTGAGCTTTCCGATAACAACCATACCCTCGTCATTAAGGCGATTGATTACGGTTGCGTTGTATGTCGGTATAAAGTTTTCGAGAATTTTTGATGAGCAGGTCGTAAGAATATCCTTTGTGCAGATATTGTCCTTAACGCCAATCGGCACACCTGCAAGTCTGCCCGTGTACTTTCCGCTGTCAATACCCTGCTGAACTTCTTTCGCTCTTCTAAGAGCCTCGTCTTTACAAACGGTATTATAGCAGTGAAGTTTTGTATCGTATTTGTCAATGGCGTCGAAAAACGCATTTACAGCCTCTTCGACGGTTATTTCTTTATTTTTTATGGCAGTTGAAATTTCAAGTGCCGTCATTTCACAAATGTTTTTCATGTTCTGCACCTCATTCAACTGTTTTCGGAACTACAAAGCAACCGTCTTTGCTGTCGGGTGCGTTTTTGAGTATGTTTTCCGTATCCGCCTTGTTTGTTACGATGTCGTCACGCATTACGTTTGCAACGGGGAATGAGTGCGAAGCAGGCTCGATTCCGTCGGTGTCAAGCTCGTTGAGCGTGTCAATATAGGTAAGAATGTCCTGAAGATCCTTTTCGGCAGCGACCTTTTCCTCTTCGGTAAGTCTGATCCTGCCGAGTTTTTCAAGATATTCTACAAGGTTTCTGTCTATCGTCATTTATATCACCTTATGAGTTATTTTTCGGGAATGGGACGGCGAAGCTTGATATGAACCTCACGAAGCTGCTGCTCAGTAACGGTGTTCGGTGCGCCGAGAAGCATATCCTGTGCGTTTGAGTTCATCGGGAAAGCGATGATTTCACGGATGTTTTCTTCGTCCTTGAGAAGCATTATCATTCTGTCAACGCCGGGCGCCATACCTGCGTGAGGCGGAGCGCCGTAGTGGAATGCTCTGAACAAAGCACCGAAACGCTTGGCAACCTCGTCCTCCGAGTAGCCTGCAAGCTCAAATGCCTTAATCATAATGTCGGGGCGGTGGTTACGAACTGCGCCCGAGGAGAGCTCAACGCCGTTGCAGACAATATCGTACTGATAAGCCTTGATTGTAAGCGGATCCTGATTGAGAAGCGCATCCATACCGCCCTGAGGCATTGAGAACGGGTTGTGAGTAAAGTCGAGTTTACCCTCGTCGTTCTTCTCATACATCGGGAAGTCTGTGATGAAGCACATATCAAATCTGTTCTTATCGATTATGTCAAGACGCTCGCCGAGAGCTGTTCTGATTAGACCTGCAAGGGTATTAACAACCTTGATATTGTCGCAGATAAAGAACAGGGTATCATCTGTTTTAAGATTGAGCATTGAGGTAAGCTCCGCTTTCTTTTCGGGTGTCAGGAACTTGTCAATCGGACCCTTAAAGGAGCCGTCCTCAAGAACTGTGAGGTAGCCGAGACCTTTCATACCTATATCAAGAGCGTAAGCAAGGAGCTTTTCGAAGAAGCCCTTTGAGCATTTACCGCAGGGAGCGACAATTCCTCTTACGGGCTTGCCCTGGAATGCCTTGAATTCAACATCCGAGAAGAAGTCGGTCAAATCGTTTATAACAAGCGGGTTTCTGAGGTCGGGCTTGTCTGTACCGTATTTGAGCATAGCCTCTTCGAACGGAATTTTAACGAACGGCGCAGGGGAAACAGTCTTTCCGCCGCCGAATTTTGTAAATGTATCATAGAGAACTTCTTCCGCAACCGCAAAAACATCCTCTTGTGTTGCAAAAGCCATCTCAAAGTCAAGCTGATAGAACTCGCCGGGAGAACGGTCAGCTCTTGCGTCCTCATCTCTGAAGCAGGGAGCTATCTGGAAATACTTGTCGAAGCCCGAAACCATAAGCAGCTGCTTAAACTGCTGCGGAGCCTGAGGCAAAGCATAGAATTTGCCCTCGTGCTTTCTTGAGGGGATGATATAGTCTCTTGCGCCTTCGGGAGATGAGCAGGTAAGAATGGGCGTGTTTATCTCGGGGAAGCCCATGCTCTCCATTTTTCTGCGAAGGAAGCTGACAACCTCCGAACGGAAAAGTATATTGTCATGCATCTTTTTATTTCTCAAATCAAGGAAACGATAGGTAAGACGTGAATCCTCTCTCGTATTGACCGAGTCCTCAATTTCAAACGGAAGAGCCTCCGAGCAGGTGCCGAGAATTTCAAGCTCCGATACCTTTATTTCAAGCTCGCCCGTGGGGATTTTTTTGTTTACGGTGTCCTCATCTCTTTTAACAACCTTGCCTGTAACGGATATAACAGACTCCTTGTGCACACCCTGCATAAGTGAATCGTCATTTACGACAACCTGAGTAATTCCGTATTGATCTCGCAAATCAATGAAAATAACTCCGCCGTGATCTCGAACGGTGTCAACCCAACCTGCGAGGCTGACGGTTTTTTCAAGGTCAGCGAGAGTTAATTCGTTACAATTATGCGTTCTGTAAGCCATTTAACACATTCCTTCCGATAAATCGGCACTTGCCGAAAATTATATTTTACCTAATTATACAGTTGATTATTATAACACAAGAAATCAATTTTGTATAGTGTTTTATAAGATATAATACCTATAAATAACGTAAAAATTTGATTGAATTCAGCGTGTAATTATGGTAAAATAAATGATGTATGAATATTCAGGCGCAAAATCGGAGGTTCGGCTTATGAAAGCAAACAAAAAAATCGTTATGTCGGCTATTGCTCTCACTATGGCGGTGTTGGTTATAGTTTCCGCTTGTAAGAGGAATAATAATCCCGGTCAGGCTGTCGTCGTAACGGATGAATACGGAAATCCTGTTACAAACGAAAACGGCGAGGTGCTTACAACTATTGTCTATGCCGAGACGGTTGTTGTTACCGATAAAAACGGCGTTCCGATAACCGATGAAAACGGCGAAGCTATTACCGTTGTGCTTGAAACTGAAATCGTCGAGGTAACAAATGCCAACGGCGAGAAGGTTTATGACGAAAACGGCGAGGTTAAAACCTCGGTAATATATCATCCGAAGGACGTTGAAATTCCCGTTACCGATAAGGACGGAAACGTTGTAACGGATAAAAACGGAAAAGTAAGTCATACGGTCATTACCGTTCCTGCTCCGAATGAGCCGATAATCACAACGCTTGTTCAGACGGACGCAAACGGAAATACTGTTTACGATAAGGACGGCAATCCCGTAACCTATACAAGAAAATATACGACCTCCGTTGTAACGCCGGGCAGCAACAGCTCAAACTGGGGCGCAACCTTCAGCGGCAGCAAGAGCGACGCTTGCAATGCGGTTGCTCCGACCTCCGACGGCGGCTATGTTTCCCTTGTTCAGACAAACTCCTCCGACGGCTCGTTTGCGGGACTTGCTTCGGGCTCGGCAGTTCCTTATATGGTGCTTATGAAATTTGACAGCTCGGGTATCCTCAAATGGCGCAAGGCGATAACAAGCGACGGCGCATTGTCGTTGAGAAGCCTTGATACCGACGCTTCGGGCAATATCATTGCGGCAGGCTATTCAAACGCAACAAATCTCGGTTCAACCCATTACGGCGAGTATGATGCGGTTATATATAAGTTTAATTCCTCGGGCGATGTACAATGGGTACAGTCCTACGGCGGAAGCTTGGTTGATTTCTTTAATGATGTCAGCGTTTGCGCCGACGGCAGTATCGTTGCGGCAGGCGGAGTAGGCTCAAGTGACGGGGTGGCGGCTCCGTTGGGTATTGCTTCGGGCAGAGCTGCGGCTCTTGTGGCGAAGTACGACGCTTCGGGCAATTTGATTTTTGCAAAGGCAATCGGCTCGGTCGGCGACTCGTTTAACGGTGTTGATACCGACCAAAGCGGAAACATTTATGCTGTCGGAAACTTCTCGTCAAGTGATGCTTCAAGAGCGTTTGACGGTTACGGAAAATCGGATGCAGCTATTGTAAGACTTGACGGAAACGGCAATGTTTCGTGGATTCGTCAGTTTGGCGGAAGCGGAATTGACAACGCAAATTCGGTTGCCGCAGTATCGGACGGCTGTGTTGTTGTCGGACGTTCAAATTCAAAGGACAACTCCTTTGCAAGCCTCGGCAATCAGGGCGGATATGACGCTTATGCCGTTAAATATTCTTCGTCGGGCAGCATTGCATGGCAGACCCCGTTCAGAGGCTATCAGGATGACACATTCACGTCGATCGCTCCTGTATCGGACGGCTCGTTTGTGGTTTGCGGCTACTCGGCTTCTAACAACAGAGACTTAAAAACCGTCGGTAATAAGGGCGGAGCAGACGGCATTATCGTAACGCTCGGTGCGACGGGTCAAGTTACCTCGGTTGAGGGCTACGGCGGTTCAAGGGACGATAAGTTTGAAAGCGTTTGCGTGCTTTCGGGCGGTAAATATATAGCAGGCGGCTCAACTCTTTCGGCGGACGGCGACCTTGTAGGCTCAAAATCCGACGGAGTAAACACCGCAGGTATGATGGCAAAATTTAAGTAAAGGAAGCTGACTGATGAACGAAAGATTTGAATCGGGCTATTTGCCTGCTTCACATAAAATACTTTGGGTGGTTTTGAGAGTCGGCTTGCTCGCATGGGGAACCTACGGACTTTTTCACGGTTCCGTTGTCGAGTTTTTAGAGGCGATATTTGCGATTATCTTCACGCATCTGTGGGACTTTTTTCAGATATTCGGCGGCTTCTCTTTTATAACGAGAGTGGATTATTTATCTCAAACAATGCTGAATTTGTTTATATTTATCGGTGTTGTTGTGGGCTCTACGCTTAATAACAGAACTGCGTTTTCCAACTTCGATATAGTAACGCACTTTTCCGCAGGCTTTATCTCGGCTTGGTTTGCCTATGACTTTGCCTGCACGGTTCAAGGGCCGAAAAGGAGACTTTCTCCGGCTCTTGCGGCGTTGTTTGCGATAGGCTTTGCGTGCTTTATTTCTGTCGGCTGGGAAACCTATGAGTTTACAATGGATAGGATTTACGGTCTTACCCTTCAGCGTACGGCTCCCATGACCGACAGCGGCTTGACCGACACTATGATTGACGAGATTATACAGGCGTCGGGCGGACTTATCGGTATGTTTTCGGTTGCGTTTGTTAAGAACGGAAAAATCGGCAGAAACAGAAGAATGTATGCTAAAAAGGCGAAGGCGGCAGAGGAAAGAGAGCTTCTCAAGGAGCAATTACTCAAGGATTATTTGAATGAGCAGAAAAATAATCCTCGCAGCTGATATGTGTAAAATTAAGGCGGTGAAAATGTGAAAAAAAGGATAACGGCGCTGATAATGTCGGCAATTATGCTTTTGACGTTATGCTCCTGCGGTAAAAATGCAAGTGTGCGTGTCAATTCCGCTAAAATCGGCAAGGGTGTTTATGCGTATTTTACCGACCTTGCAAAAAGAGAGTGTGAGAAAAGCGGCGAAACCGATGTAACGGCTCTTGCAAATAAGATGCTTATAAGATATGTTGCGGTAAATTCCGAATTTGTCAACAGAGGAATCGACCTCACGCTTGAAGAAAAGTCAACGCTTTCAAGCACGGTAAATTCCTATTGGCACTTATTTTCCAAGTATTATGAGGGAATAGGAGTATCGAAAAACGACCTTTACAAGATTGAGGAAAGCAAGTGCTATGAAACACGTCTTATGGAGGTCTACTATTCCGAAAACGGGGATTCTCCCGTGACGGACAGCGAGCTCAAAGAGTTTTTTAACAACAATTTTGTGGCGTTCAGGTCTGCGACAGGCTTTTTGACGACCGTTGACGAAAACAACAATACAGTTTCTCTTTCCGAAGAGGAAAGACAGAAAACCGCCGAAGTTTTCAAGCGTATGGCGAACGAAATTAACGAGGGCGTTGCCTCTGTTGACAATGCTGCGTCTTATGCCGAGAATGTTGCGGTTACCGACTCTGTTGTGGTTATCGATAAGAATTCGACAAAGTATCCCGACGGCTTTTTTGACAATGTAAAGGGCATTGAGGTCGGCACCACGGGAAGCTTTACGGTCGGAGATTATATTTTCACGGTTACAAGATCCGATATTACCTCGGACGAGCTTTTTGACGAATACAAATCAGATTGCCTTAAAGCTATGAAGGGCGAGGAATTTGAAAAGCTTGTTGAAGCTTGGACGGCGGCTTACTCGGTTGATTGAAAATAAAAAACGGTTACAAAAAAGGCACTATGAGAGAAATCTCATAATGCCTTAATTTTATGCCTTAAAGATTATTCTTCGGGAAGGAAAGCTTTGTGGACTGCCGAAACAGCACGGTCGGCATCCTTAGCGTCGATAAGAACCGATATTTTGATTTCGCTTGTAGCGATCATATCGATATTGATGTCGTGCTCAAACAAAGCTTCGAACATTTTTGAAGCTGTGCCGGGATGTGTTTCCATTCCTGCGCCTACGATTGATATTTTAGCAACATTCTTGTCGCAAATAATGTCCTTATCATCAATGTCAAAGGTCTTGTGAATAGCCTCGATTGCACCCTCTGCGTTTTCTTTTGAAACAGTGAAGGAAATATCCTTTGTACCGTCTCTGCCGACAGACTGAAGAATGATGTCAACGTTTATTCTTGCCTGTGCGAGCTTTGAGAAAAGCTTAAAAGCAATGCCGGGGATATTGGGAATGTTTGTTATTGAAATACGGGCAACGTCCGTGTCCTTTGTTACACCTCTTACGAGCATTTTTTCCATTTTTGCGACCTCCTTAACGATCGTTCCGGGAACTCTCTTGAGACTTGAGAGAACCTCGAGTTCAACATTGTATTTTTTAGCCATTTCTACCGAGCGATTGTTGAGAACCTGCGCACCGAGAGTAGCCAATTCAAGCATTTCGTCATAAGTTATCTCCTGAAGCTTTTGAGCGCCGGGAACCTTTCTCGGGTCTGCCGTGAATACGCCCTCAACATCGGTGAATATCTGACAACGGTCTGCGTGCATTGCCGCTGCGATTGCAACTGCACTTGTATCGCTTCCGCCTCTGCCGAGAGTTGTGAGGTCGTCATACTTGTTAACACCCTGGAAGCCTGCAACAACAACAATGTTATGGCGGTCAACCTCTGCTTTAAGACGGTCAGCCTTAATAGATTTAATTCTTGCCGAGCCGTATGATGAGCTTGTGTTGAAGCCTGCCTGCCAGCCGAGAAGCGAAACGGCAGGACAGCCCAATTTTTCAATAGCCATAGAGAGAAGTGCGATTGAAATCTGCTCGCCTGAGGTCATAAGCATATCAAGCTCTCTCTTTGACGGCTTTTCGTTTATTTCATGAGCTTTGGCAATGAGGTCGTCGGTTGTGTCGCCCTGTGCGGAAACTACAACTACCACATCATTTCCCTGGCGATAGGTGTCCGTAACGATTCGAGCGACGTTCATAACACGCTCAGCGTTTGCAACGGAGCTTCCGCCGAATTTCTGAACTATAAGTCCCATAAATTATCCTCCAATATCAATAGTCCGATACTCTGATAACAGAGCAGGGCTTGATTTCGCTGATTGAGTCGAGCTTTGCAACAAGCTCTTTTTCTTTTTCGTTATCTGTTACGAAAGCGAATTCGTTTTCGGGCTGATTGTCTCTCGATACAAATTTAACAGTACCGAATACCTTTTTAACAGCCTCTTTTGCTTTTTCAACATCGTCTGCGGTCGCACGGACAAAGAGTGCTGTGTCAAGCTCCTCATAATCTACAACGTAGCCGTCCTCACTCGGTCCCCAGCCGAAAATCTTTTTGCGGTTGGTGTGCTTTGCGCAGTCAATAACGTCTGCAACAACAGCACTTGCGGTCGGAAGCTTTCCTGCTCCTCTTCCGTAGAATACTACGTCGCCGATAGCGTCGCCTCTTACAAGAATTGCGTTGAATACGTCGCTGACGTTTGCAAGCTGTGAGGAAGTCATAACAACGCACGGACTTACAACAGCGGAAATTTTTCCGTTGCCGAGACGCTTAGCTCTGCCGATAAGCTTGATAACTCCGCCGAGATTGTTTACATAAGCAACGTCGGAAAGAGTAACCTTTGTAATGCCCTCTGTGTGAACGCTTTCGGGATAAACGTGCTTTCCGAAGCAAAGTGAAGCGAGAATACAAATTTTTCTGCAAGCGTCGTGTCCCTCAATGTCGGCAGTCGGGTCCTTTTCGGCATAGCCGTTTTCCTGAGCCAATTTGAGAGCGTCGTCAAAACTCATATTCTTTTCAATCATCATTGTAAGAATGAAGTTTGTCGTTCCGTTGAGTATTCCTGCAATTTCGTCAATTTCGTTTGCCGCAAGGCACTGTGAAATAGGTCTTATAATCGGAATACCGCCGCCTACCGAGGCCTCGAAAAGGAAGTTTACATTGTTTTCATCGGCGATTGAAAGAAGCTCATAGCCCTTAGCCGCAACAAGCTCCTTATTTGAGGTAACAACGCTTTTGCCCGCTTTAAGAAGGCTTGAAACAAATTCAAAAGCAGGATGAAGTCCGCCCATGGTTTCAACAACGATTTTAACCTCGTCGTCGTTAAGAATATCGTTAAAGTCCTTTGTGAACTTGTCTTTATTGGGGTCGTTCGGGAAATCACGAAGGTCAAGAATGTATTTCAAGTCAAGCTGCGACTGACCGCATTTTTTAATAATGCTGTCATGGTTCTTGAGAAACACTTCTACAACGCCGGAGCCAACGGTACCGTAACCCATAACTGCTATATACATTTTCTCACATCCTATATTATGATATATTTATTCACATAAAAGTTTATCACATTTTAACGCAATAATAAAGAAAAAAGAGAATAAAAATTAAATTTTCTATAAAAGATAAATATTTGCATTGTAAGATTTCAAAAAATAGTATAAAATGTATAATAATAAAGCATTTATAAGGAGGTTCAAAATGAACGTTACGGAAAAAAGGCGAAGCTTTTTAATCAATGTGATGTATTTCGCCGTTCTTATAGGATTGTTTTTTCTGTTTTTCAAATACGCTTTCGGAATTTGCCTTCCGCTTTTGACTGCGCTTTTTGTGGCTGCCGTGCTTCAAAAGCCTGTCGATTATCTTACAAAAAAAGCAAAGGGCGGACGTGGGATTTTTTCTGCGCTGCTTGTTATATTCTGTTTTGTGGTGCTCGGTTCGATTTTTGCGGTCGCACTTATGAAGCTGTTCTCCGAGATGAAATCGTTTTTCGGCTATTTAATGCTGAAGCTTGAGAACACCGCTTTGTTTATAGAGCAGGTCTGCACTTGGATTGAAACAAAGCTTACGATATTGCCCGACAGCCTGAGAACAAGCCTGTCGGCGTATGCACAGGATATTCTCACAAATATTTTCGGCTCGGGAATTCCTGCTCCCGACGCACCGTCTTCGGCTGTTGAAAAGACGGGAAGCTTTGATTTTTCGTGGCTTGCTTCTCCGATCGGTGCGGTTTGGGGTACAGCAAAGCAAATACCCGTTGTTGCGGTCGGAATTGTTGTAGCAATAGTGTCAGGCTGTTTTATGACAGCTGATTACGCATCGCTCAAGAGCTTAATTCTCAAGCTTGCGGGAGAAAAAAATGCCGCAAAAATCGTCAGAACAAAAAATATACTTTTCTCAACGCTCGGTAAAATGGGCAGGGCATATTGCATAATTATCCTTGTAACGTTTTTTGAGATGATGATAGGCTTATCGTTCCTCAAGCTTATCGGCATATACACGGGCGGATATATTTTCGCAATTTCGCTTATAACCGCAATAGTTGACGTTCTTCCCGTGCTCGGAACAGGTACAATATTGGTGCCATGGGGCGTGTGGTCGCTTCTTACGGGCGATATCGGCTTCGGCATTGGTATATTGGTAGTCTATGCGATAATCACGGTAATAAGGCAGATAATCGAGCCGAAGCTTGTAGCTTCTCAGCTCGGACTTCCTGCTTATGTTACAATTACCGCAATGTATATAGGAACAAGACTGTTCGGATTTATCGGTCTTTTCCTTTTACCGATAAGCATTATGGTACTGAAGGTGCTCAACGACGACGGCATTATTCACATATTCAGGAAGAAGCCTGTTACGGTTGAGGAGGTTAAGGCAGAGGTTGCCGCAGAAGAAGAGGAAGAGCTGAAAAACAGCTGACGGAGAGATAATTATGATTGATATTCATTGTCATATTTTACCCGGTATAGATGACGGCGCAAGGGATATAACGGAGTCTGCCGAGATGATAAATACGGCAAGGCTCAACAAAATCGATGCGATAATCGCCACGCCGCATTTTTTGAATTTTGACAAGATAGAGGACTTTTTGTTTAATCGGTATGAGGCAATGCAAAGCTTCGAGGAACTGCTTGAAAGCTTTGACAATAAGCCTGCGGTGGCTTACGGTGCGGAGGTTTTCCTTGACGGCAGGGTGTTCACGGCGGATAATCTCGACGAACTGACTCTTAACAAAAGCAGGTATATGCTTTGCGAATATACGCTCAACCCGTTTGATACCGAAAAAGCCGTCCTTTACGCCGAGGAGCTTTGCGCAAGAGGCTATGTTCCGATAATTGCACACCCGGAGAGGTATATTTCGTTTGCCGAAAACCCCGAGGTTGTCAACAGACTGTGGGATATGGGCTGTAAATTTCAGGTCAACGCTTCTTCACTTGCCGGAGCAGGCGGCGAAAATATGCGAAGCTTTACGGAGGACCTTATTCTAAAGGGTTTTGCCGATTTTATCGCAACCGACGCACATTCCCACAAAAGAAGGAGCAACAGAATACTTGACAAGATAGAATATTTCCCCGAGAGCATAACCGAGGATATGCTGAAATATCTTTTGGAGGATGCGCCGTTAAGAGTCCTAAAGGACGAAGTTTTCCCCGAAAAAGAGGTCGAATATTTCTGATTTTTTCTATACCATTATATTATATATAGCAAAAAAGGCGTCTGCCGAGGGTCAAAACAGGCTCTCGGCGGCTTGCTTTTTTGAGAAAAAACAAGGTAAAGCACTAAATGTAGTGGTGGCGGAACACCCGGTTACTATTATTAAAAATTTTCGGCTTTTTTCACGAACTTTTTTGTAAAAAGTTGTTGCATTTGCCAAAGATATGTGATAAAATACTCAAGCACGCTGTGGAATAGGCGAATTATGCCCATTTACCGGCGTTATGATATGCGATGATGTGATAGGTGGCTGCACTTGATGCAGGGAATTATCACGGAGTATGTCCGATTATAAACCGGGCGAAATTATATGTTTTTCTTTATGTAGCGTACCCCAACTGCGTGAAACAAGGAAAAACTGTGTGCTTTTTAACGTCCGAAAATCTTCGGATTTTTATATTGCGGAGGGTGGGAACACCCGGCAAGGTTGTTAAAAAGCGTTGCCCTAATTTTTCAAGGAGGAAAAACCAATGGCAGCAGCAAAAGGCAAGAAAATCAGAATCAGACTTAAAGGCTACGATCACAACGTTGTTGACAAGGCAGCAGAGAAGATCGTTGAAACAGCAAAGCGCACAGGCGCTCAGGTTTCAGGTCCTGTTCCGCTTCCCACTGAGAAGGAAGTTGTTACTATCCTTCGTGCAGTTCATAAGTACAAGGACAGCCGTGAACAGTTTGAGCAGAGAACGCACAAAAGGCTTATCGACATTTTAAGACCCTCAAACAAAACTGTTGAGGCTCTTACAAGTCTTGAGCTTCCCGCAGGCGTTGAAGTTGAAATTAAATAATTTCGCTTTACGCTTACAGGTCAAGTTGGCGAGAGCCAACCAATAACCAAAGGAGGAAATAAAAATGAAAAAAGGTCTTATTGGTAAAAAGATCGGTATGACTCAGCTTTTCGACGAAAACGGTAAAGTAATTCCCGTTACGGTTGTTGAAGCAGGTCCGTGCACAGTCGTTCAGAAGAAGACCGTTGAAAACGACGGTTACGCTGCAGTTCAGGTAGGTTACGGTGATGTTAAAATCACAAGAGTAAACAAGCCTGAGGCAGGTCACTTCAAGAAGGCAAACGTTGCACCGAAGAAGGTACTCAGAGAGTTCAGACTCGAAGACACAGATGCTCTTAACGTAGGCGATGTTCTCAAAGCAGACGTTTTCGCAGCAGGCGACAGAGTTGACGTTGTAGGTACAAGCAAAGGTAAAGGTACCGCAGGCGCAATCAAGAGATGGAACTTCTCGAGACTTAAGGAATCACACGGTACAGGTCCCGTAGCAAGACACGCAGGTTCATTGGGTGCTTGTTCGGATCCGTCAAGAGTTTACAAGGGAAAGAAGCTCGCAGGTCACCTCGGCGCTGAGAGAGTTACAATCCAGAACCTTGACGTAGTAAAGGTTGATGTTGAAAACAATCTCATCGCTGTCAAGGGTGCCATCCCCGGACCCAAGGGCGGAATTGTTATTCTCGCAGACACAGTTAAGAGTAAGTAAGAAAGGAGTGTTGAAGAATGGCTAAATTAGCAGTATTGGATAAAGCAGGTAAGAAAGTTTCTGATATCGAACTTAACGACGGTATCTTCGCAATCGAACCGAACATGTCGGCTATGCACCTCATGGTAGTAAGCTACCTTGCAGCGCAGCGTCAGGGCACTCAGTCAACACTTACTCGTTCCGAAGTTTCGGGCGGCGGTAAAAAGCCGTGGAGACAGAAGGGAACAGGTCGTGCAAGACAGGGTTCGACAAGATCTCCGCAGTGGACACACGGCGGTATCGCCCTCGGACCGAAGCCCCGTGAATACGGTATCGATGTAAATAAGAAGGTTAAGAGACTCGCTATGAAGTCTGCTCTTTCAAGCAAGGTTGCCGAGAACGAGATGATCGTTGTTGATTCACTCGCAATGGACGCAATCAAGACAAAGGAAATGGCAGGAGTTCTTTCGGCTATCAATGCCGGCAAGAAAACTCTTATCGTTCTTCCCGAGAAAGACGATGTAGTTTACAGAAGCGCTCGCAACATTGCAGGCGCAAAGGTTTCTCTTGTAAACACACTTAACGTTTACGATATTCTTAATTGCAACACAATCGTTGTTGTTAAGGATGCGGTTTCAAAGATTGAGGAGGTATATGCATAATGAAATTTGCTCAGGATATTATCCTCCGTCCGGTAATTACAGAGGAAAGCATGATGGGCACTGCCGAGAAGAAGTATTCCTTCAAGGTTGCTAAAGATGCTACAAAACCCGAAATTAAAGAAGCTGTTGAAAAACTTTTCGGCGTTAAGGTCGCTAAGGTCAACACAATGAATTGCAAAGGTCATTTGAGAAGATACGGTCGCTTCGAGGGTTACACAGAGTCTTGGAAAAAGGCTGTTGTTACTCTTACAGAAGACAGCAAGACTATCGAATTCTTTGACGGAATGATGTAATAACTCAACGGTAATGTATGGAGTCAAGACAGCTCCGCTAAGCCGTTATTAAGGAGAGTGAAAAAATGTCTATTAAAGTCTATAAGCCGACTATCAACTCAAGACGTAATATGTCGGTTACGGATTACTCCGAGCTTTCAAAGGTCGCTCCCGAGAGAAGTCTCCTTGCTCCTCTTAAGAAGAATGCAGGCCGTAACAGCTACGGAAGAATTACCGTTCGTCATAAGGGCGGCGGAAACAGAAGAAAATACAGAATTATCGACTTCAAGAGAGATAAAGAGAGCGTAGCAACCGTTCTTACGATTGAATACGATCCCAACCGTTCATCTCACATCGCACTCGTTGAATACGAAGATGGCGAAAAGAGATACATCCTTGCTCCTGTCGGTCTTAAAGTAGGCGACAAGGTAGAAGAGGGTGCAAGCGCAGACATCAAAGTCGGTAACGCACTTAAACTCAAGGACATCCCCACCGGTACTGTTGTTCACAACGTTGAGCTCTATCCCGGCAGAGGCGGTCAGTTGGCAAGAGCAGCCGGCAACTCGGCACAGCTTATGGCTAAGGAAAACGGATTTGCGCTTCTTCGTCTCCCTTCAGGCGAGCTTCGTAACGTTTCCGCTGAGTGCAAAGCTACAATCGGTACAGTAGGTAATGCTGACCATGAAAATGTTAAGCTCGGTAAGGCCGGACGTACACGTCACTTAGGTATCAGACCCACAGTTCGTGGTTCTGTCATGAACCCGAATGACCACCCGCACGGCGGTGGTGAAGGTAAAGCTCCGATCGGTCGTCCCGGTCCCTGCACACCTTGGGGTAAACCTGCTCTTGGCTATAAGACAAGAAATAAGAAAAAGGCTTCTAACAAGATGATTGTTAAACGCCGCAACGGTAAATAAGAGAAGGGAGTGTAGATTATGAGCAGAAGTACAAAAAAAGGACCTTTTGTGGATGCTAAGTTGTTCAAAAAGGTTCAGGAAATGAACAAGAACGGCGAGAAAATCGTTCTCAAGACATGGAGCCGCAGCTCTACTATATTCCCGGACTTTGTCGGACATACATTTGCTGTCCACGACGGCAGAAAACATGTTCCGGTATATGTTACCGAAGATATGGTAGGTCACAAGCTTGGCGAATTTGCGCCGACAAGAACCTTTAAGGGTCATGCCGGTTCAAAGACTTCAAACAATGGTAAATAATCAGTCGAAAGGAGTGTATTAACTAATGGAAGCAACGGCAAAGGTAACAAACGTACGCATTGCGCCCCGTAAGGTTCAGATCGTACTTGACTTAATCAGAAATAAGCCTTGCGATGAAGCATTAGCTATTCTCAAGTACACACCCAAGGCTGCGTGTGAACCGCTTGAAAAGCTTTTGAAATCAGCAATGGCAAATGCAGAAAACAAAGACATGGACACATCAAGACTCTACATTGCGTCTTGCCATGTTGACCAGGGTCCCACTCTCAAGAGAATCAGACCGAGAGCACAGGGCCGTGCATTCAGAATCAACAAAAAGACTTCGCACATTTATCTTGTGCTTAAAGAAGCAGAATAAGTGAGGAGGAGGTAATACAATGGGTCAGAAAATAAATCCTACCGGACTTCGTATCGGTGTTATTAAGGATTGGGAGTCACGTTGGTACTCCGACAAAAAAGATTTCGGCGATACTCTTGTATCGGACACAAAGCTCCGTAAGTATCTCCTTGAGTCACTTGCTCCTGCAGGTGTGCCGAAGGTAGAAATCGAAAGAGACGCGAAGAGAGTTCGTGTCAACATTCATTGCGCTAAGCCCGGTATGGTTATCGGTAAGGGCGGCGCAGAAATCGAAAAGCTCAAAGCTACCTGCAAGAAAATGCTCGGCGGCGACAAAGAGGTTTTCGTAAACATTATTGAAATCAAACAGCCCGACCTCAATGCTCAGCTCGTTGCAGAGAACATCGCTTCTCAGCTCGAAAGAAGAATTTCCTTCAGACGTGCTCTTAAGCAGTCAATCGGCAGAACAATGAAGCTCGGTGCTAAAGGTATTAAGACACAGGTTAGCGGTCGTATCGGCGGTGCGGAAATCGCACGTACCGAGAGCTATCATGAGGGTACTATCCCGCTTCAGACCATCCGTGCTGACATCGACTATGGCTTTGCTGAGGCAAAGACAACCTACGGTCGTATCGGTGTTAAGGTTTGGATCTACAACGGCGAAGTTCTTCACGACAGCCGCAAGCCTCGCAAGGAAGGAGGCACAAAATAATGTTGTTACCTAAGAGAGTTAAATACCGCAGAGTTCAGAGAGGCCGTTTGACAGGTACCGCTACAAGAGGTAATAAGGTCAACTACGGTGACTTCGGTCTTGTGTCTCTTGAGCCTGCTTGGATTACAGCAAATCAGATCGAAGCTGCCCGTATCGCTATGACAAGATACATCAAGCGTGGCGGTCAGGTTTGGATAAAAATCTTCCCGGATAAGCCCATCACAGAGAAGCCCGCTGAAACCCGAATGGGTTCAGGTAAAGGCTCACCCGAATACTGGGTTGCAGTTGTTAAGCCCGGCAGAGTAATGTTCGAGATTGCAGGTGTTCCGGAAGAGACAGCCCGTGAGGCTATGCGTCTTGCAGCTAACAAGCTTCCCGTTAAGTGCAAGTTTGTTACCAAGGCAGAACAAGAAGAGGATGGTGAGCAATAATGAAAGCAAATGAAATCAAGAAACTCTCCCCCTCAGAGTTGGATGCTAAACTCTTGGAGTTGAAGGACGAGCTTTTCAAGTTACGCTTCCAGCAGGCCATCAACCAACTCGATAATCCAATGCGTATCAGTGCCGTTAAGAAGGATATCGCAAGAGTAAAAACAGTAATCCGTGATATCGAATTGCACGGCAACGAAGGCTAAGGAAAGGGAGGACAATCGTAATGAGTGAAAGAAATCTCAGAAAAACTCAGGTTGGTATCGTAACAAGCGATAAGATGGACAAGACTGTAGTTATTTCAATTAAAGACAGAGTTCAGCATCCGCTTTACAAGAAGATCGTCAACCGTACAGTTAAAATCAAGGCTCATGACGAGAACAACCAGTGTGGCGTAGGCGACAAGGTTCTTGTTATGGAAACCCGTCCTCTCTCAAAAGATAAGAGATGGCGTGTTGTAGAAATCATCGAGAAAGCGAAATAATTTTCTAAGGAGGAAATTACTGTGGTACAACAACAGACTTACCTCAAAGTTGCCGATAACACCGGTGCGAAAGAAATTATGTGCATTCGTGTACTCGGTGGTTCAGGCAGAAGGTATGCTAATATAGGCGATGTTATAGTTGCATCTGTCAAAAAAGCAGCACCCGGCGGCGTTGTTAAAAAAGGCGATGTAGTTAAAGCAGTAGTCGTAAGATCATGCAGCGGTGTTCGCAGAGACGACGGTACTTATATCCGTTTCGACGAAAACGCAGCAGTTTTGATTAAAGATGATAAGACCCCCAGAGGTACTCGTATCTTTGGACCGGTAGCAAGAGAGCTTCGTGATAAGGATTATATGAAAATCCTTTCGCTCGCTCCCGAAGTACTTTAAGGAGGTGCCTGATAATGAATAAAGTTCATGTTAAAACAGGTGATACCGTTGTAGTAATCAACGGCAAAAACCGTGGCAAAAAAGGCAAGGTTATGCAGGTCAGCCCTTCTGAAGGTAAGGTTATCGTTGAGGGTGTAAACATGGTAACAAAGCATGTTAAGCCCCGTCAGATGGGTGAGCCCGGCGGACTTATCAAGGCTGAAAGCGCTTTGTACGCTGATAAGGTTCAGCTTGTTTGCCCGAAGTGCGGTGAGGCTACAAGAGTAGGCCACGCAATCGGCAAAGACAATAAAAAGATGAGAGTTTGCAAGAAGTGCAACGCTCAGTTTGAATAAGGGAGGGACATAACACATGGCAGCAAGACTTAAAGAAATGTACAAAAATGAAGTTGCTCCTGCACTTCAGAAAAAGTTCGGCTACAAGAGCGTTATGCAGATCCCGAAACTTGACAAGATTATCATTAACGTAGGCTGCGGCGAAGCTAAGGACAACTCAAAGGTTGTAAGCTCTATCGTCAACGACCTTTCAATCATCACAGGTCAGAAGCCTGTTGAATGTAAGGCTAAAAAGTCAGTCGCAAACTTCAAACTTCGTGAAGGTATGACAATCGGTGTTAAAGTAACGCTCAGAGGCGACAGAATGTATGAATTCTTAGACAGATTCTTCAATCTCGCACTTCCGAGAGTAAGAGACTTCAGAGGTATCAACCCCAACTCATTTGACGGCAGAGGCAACTATGCTATGGGCGTTAAAGAGCAGTTGATTTTCCCTGAAATCGAGTACGATAAAATCGACGCAGTACGTGGCATGGACATTTGCTTCGTTACAACTGCTAACACAGACGAAGAGGCTCGTGAGCTCTTGACTCTTATGGGCGCTCCGTTCGAGAAATAAGGAGGGATAACAAGTGGCTAAGAAATCAATGAAGGTTAAGGCAGCAAAAACTGCTAAATACTCAACAAGAGAACACAACAGATGTAAGATCTGCGGTAGGCCGCACGCTTATCTCCGTAAATACGGTGTTTGCCGTATTTGTTTCAGAAAGTTGGCACATGCGGGACAGATCCCCGGCGTTAAGAAAGCAAGCTGGTAATCAAGAGCAATTGCAAAGGAGGCAAAAGTATGCAAATATCCGATTCAATCGGCGATATGCTTACAAGAATTCGTAATGCGAATTCAGCAAAGCACGATACCGTTAAGGTTCCTGCATCAAACATGAAAAAGGCAATTGCTCAGATTCTTGTTGATGAAGGATATATCAAAGGATTTAAGGTTGAAGAAGACGGCAAGCAGGGCATCATTGAGATTGAGCTCAAGTACGGCCCCAACAAGTCTTCGGTAATCACCGGTTTACGCAGAGTTTCAAAGCCCGGTCTGCGTATATACACAGATTGCGAAAATATGCCTAAGGTTATCAAAGGCCTCGGTATCGCAATTCTTTCCACATCAAAGGGCGTTATGACAGACAAGGACGCACGCAAAGCTAATGTTGGCGGCGAAGTTCTTGCATTCGTTTGGTAAGGAGGTTACAGTATGTCAAGAATCGGCAGACAGCCCATCGCTGTTCCTGCAGGCGTTGATGTTAAAATCGACGGCAGTACTGTTACCGTTAAGGGCCCCAAGGGTACTCTTACCAGAACAGTACACAGCAACATGAGCGTTGCTATGGACAACGGTGAAATCAAAGTTACTCGTCCCGACGAGTCAAATCTTAACAAGTCTCTTCACGGCTTGACCCGTACACTTATACACAATATGATCATTGGTGTTACAGAGGGTTATTCCAAGGAGCTTGAGGTTAACGGTGTAGGTTACCGTGCAGCTAAGCAGGGCAAGGATCTTGTTCTCAACATCGGCTTCTCACATCAGGTAATCATGCCCGAAATCGACGGAATTTCAATAGAAGTTCCCAATCCCAATAAAATCGTTATTTCCGGTCCCGACAAGCAGATGGTTGGACAGTTCGCAGCAGAAGTACGTGAAAAGCGTCCGCCCGAGCCCTACAAAGGTAAAGGTATTAAGTATGTTGACGAGCACGTTCGCCGTAAAGAAGGTAAAGCCGGTAAAGGCGGAAAATAATAAAAGGAGTGTATTTAAATGGTTAGTAGGCCTGATAGCAATAAGGCAAGACTTAAACGCCACACAAGAGTTCGCTCTAAGGTTTCCGGCACAGCAGAGTGCCCCCGCCTTGATGTTTTCCGCTCTCTTCAGAACATCTATGCTCAGTTGATTGACGATACAACAGGCACAACGCTTGCTTCTGCGTCAACAGTTGAGAAGGAGTTCAAGGAGTACGGCGGAAACAAGGAAGCTGCTCGTGCAGTTGGCAAGAAATTAGCAGAAAGAGCTCTCGAGAAGAACATCAAGGATGTTGTATTCGACAGAGGCGGTTATGTATATCACGGCAGAGTTCAGGAACTCGCTGAAGGCGCTCGTGAGGGCGGACTTAACTTCTAAGAAAGGAGAACAGAAAAATGGCAAACAAAATTGATGCTTCGGCAATGGAATTACAGGAAAAAGTTATTACAATTAACCGTGTTTCCAAAACTGTTAAGGGCGGCCGTATCTTTAAGTTCTCCGCATTAGTAGTTGTTGGCGACGGTAACGGAACAGTAGGTTTCGGTATCGGTAAGTCAGGAGAAGTTCCGGACGCTATCCGTAAGGGCATCGAAGACGCAAAGAAAAACCTTATCAAAGTTTCACTTAAGGGCACAACAATTCCTCACGAGGTTATCGGTAAGTTCGGCGCAGGCGTTGTTCTTATGAAGCCCGCAGCACCCGGTACCGGCGTTATCGCAGGCGGTCCCGTTCGTGCGGTTGTTGAGACAGTAGGTATTAAGGATATTCGTTCTAAGGCTCTTCGTTCAAACAATCCCTGCAACGTAGTTAGAGCTACAATCAACGGACTTTCACAGCTTCGTAACGCAGATGAGGTTGCGGCTACTCGTGGTAAGTCTGTAAGCGAAATATTAAGATAAGGAGTGTGTGAAAATGGCTAATTTAACAGTAACTCTTAAAAAGAGCCTTATCGGTTCTAAGAAAGACCAGATTGCCACAGCACATGCACTCGGTCTCAGAAAAATTGGGGACAAGGCTGTTCAGCCCGATAATCCTCAGACACAGGGTAAGATTAAGAAGATTTCTCATCTTATCGACGTAACAGAAGGCTAAGGAGGTGCGAAGTATGAAATTGCACGAACTCTCAGCGGCTGAAGGCTCAAAGAAGAGCGTTAAGCGTATCGGTCGTGGTCCCGCATCAGGTCAGGGTAAAACCGCCGGTAAAGGACACAAGGGTCAGAAAGCCCGTGCAGGCAGAGGTATGCGTCCCGGTTTCGAAGGTGGACAGATGCCCTTGCAGAGAAGAATTCCCAAGCGTGGATTTAACAACATTTTCGCTAAGGAAATCGCAACAGTAAACGTATCCGCTCTCGACAAGACATTTGAAGACGGCGCAACAGTTGATATTGAAGCACTCATCAATGCAGGCCTTATTAAAAAGGCTCTTGACGGAGTAAAGGTACTTGGAAACGGTGAAATCAGCAAAAAGCTTACTGTTAAGGTTAATGCTTATTCCGACTCGGCAAAGCAGAAGATCGAAGCAGCCGGCGGAAAGGCTGAGGTGATCTGAAGTGATTCAAACACTTATCAATGCATGGAAGGTCGCAGATCTTCGTAAAAAGATTCTTTATACGGCATTCATCATTCTTGTGTTCAGAATTGGCGCAGCTATTCCGGTTCCGTTTGTTGAAATCAGCGGCGGACTTATTACAGACGTCAACGCAAATAACTTTATGACATACCTCAGCATGATGACAGGTGACGCATTTAACTACGGTACACTTTTCGCAATGTCGATTACACCGTACATCAACGCATCGATCATCATTCAGCTTCTTACAGTTGCAATTCCCGCACTTGAGAAGCTCGCAAAGGAAGGCGAAGAGGGTAGAAAGAAGCTTTCTTCAATCACTCGTTACACTTCGGTTGCCCTTGCACTTATGCAGAGTACAGCTTACTTCTTCTACATCCGTTCACGTGACTATCTTGCGACAGACGCTAACGGTGCGAAGTACACAGGCTTCTGGGCAGTGTTCCAGGCTCTCGCAATCATCCTCTGCTATACGGCAGGTTCGACATTCATTATGTGGCTCGGTGAGCAGATTAACGAAAAGGGTATCGGCAACGGTATTTCAATTATACTTTTCGCAGGTATCGTTTCGAGAATGCCCACTACAATTTACGGCCTTTACACCTATTTGGATAAGGGCGGCGCATATTTCGCAATCGTTCCGATAGCAGCAATTTCACTTATTCTTATGGTTGCGTTCATCGTTTGGATGGACAACGCCGAGAGAAGAATTCCCGTTCAGTATGCAAAAAGAGTCGTAGGACGCAAGATGTACGGCGGTCAGAATACTCATATGCCTATCAAGGTTAATATGTGCGGTGTTCTTCCGATCATCTTCGCTTCTTCAATTCTCTCATTGCCTCCCACTATTCAGATGTTTGTCAAGGTTAAAGAGGGCGGCTTCTGGGCAGGCTTCTTCAAGATTTTTGAATCGACACATTGGGCATATGGAATTATGTACTTTGTATTGATTATATTCTTCGCATATTTCTATGCGGCAATCCAGTACAATCCTATCGAAATGGCTAACAATATCCGTAAGAACAGCGGTGCTATCCCCGGTATTCGTCCCGGCAAGCCCACTTCGGATTACATCACTAAGGTATTGTCAAGACTTACACTTGTAGGAGCTTTGCTTCTCTCTGTTGTTGCTCTTTACCCGATACTCTTCTCACAGATTACGGGTGCGTTCAAGCATCAGGTAAGCCTTTCACTCGGCGGTACTTCGGTAATCATCTTGGTCGGTGTTGCGCTTGAAACAGTTAAGCAGCTTGAAAGCCAGATGATGATGCGTCATTACAAGGGATTCCTTGATTAAAGAAAAGGAGTTTGTTATGAATCTTATACTTTTAGGTGCTCCCGGAGCAGGAAAAGGTACACAGGCTGAAAAGATTTGTGAAAAACTTTCAATTCCGGCTATTTCAACAGGCAATATTTTGCGTGAGGCTATGGCAAACGGAACTGAAATGGGACTCAAGGCAAAATCCTTTATCGATGCCGGCGCTCTCGTTCCCGACGAGGTAGTTATCGGCATCATCAACGAAAGACTTAAAGAAGACGACTGTAAAAACGGTTTTATTCTTGACGGATTTCCGAGAACAATTCCGCAGGCAGAAGCGCTCGATAATATGAACGTCAGAATTGACAGAGTTATCGATATTGAGGTTCCCGATGAGAAAATTGCTGCAAGGCTTTCGGGCAGACGCGTATGCTTGAAGTGCGGCGCAACATATCACACTCAGTACAAGAAGCCTCAGGTTGACGGCGTGTGTGATGCGTGCGGAGATAATTTAGTTCAGCGTAAAGACGATATGCCTGAGACGGTTCTTGACAGATTGAACACATATCATCAGCAGACAGAGCCGTTGAAGGATTACTATGAGAAGAAGGGTATTCTTCGAGTAGTTGAAGGTCAGGAAGAGGTAGCTGATACTACTGCTCTTACCTTCAAAGCATTGGAGGATTAAGCATGATAGTGCTAAAAACCGCAAGAGAATTAGAGCTTATCCACAAAGCGTGTATAATTTCTGCGGAGGCATTACAAGTGGCAGGCGAGGCTGTCAAACCCGGTGTAACAACATGGGAAATTGACAAAATCGCATATGACTATATAAAGAAGCAGGGCGCTGAGCCGAACTTCTTACATTTGTATGGTTTCCCTGCCACTGCATGCATTTCCATAAATGATGAGGTCATTCACGGTATTCCGAGCAAAAAAACCGTCATAAAAGAAGGCGACATAGTCAGCATTGACTTAGGAGCTAAAATTGACGGATATAACGGCGATAATGCTGCCACATTTGCGGCCGGTAAGATATCGGAAAGCGCAAAGCGGCTGTGCGATGTAACTGAGAAAAGCCTTTATTTAGGCATTGAACAGGCAATCGTAGGCAACAGACTCGGCGATGTTGGCTCGGCAATACAAAAATACTGTGAGGAAAACGGCTACGGTGTCGTGCGAGAGTATACCGGACACGGCGTCGGAGCAAAGCTCCATGAAGACCCCAGCGTACCGAATTTCGGAACTCCCGGAAGGGGGGCTCGCCTGTTGCCGGGAATGGTAATTGCGATAGAGCCTATGATTACTCAGGGCGATAAAGCAATTAAGCAGTTACCCGACGGCTGGACGGTAAAGACCAAAGACGGTAAGCTTGCAGCTCATTTTGAGCACACAATAGCGATTACAAAAAACGGACCCAAGATACTGACTAAGCTTGATTAAAGGTGAAGTTATGGTGCTTGTTAAAGGATCGGTTGCAGTTTCGCTCATGGGACGAGATAAAGGCGTTCTTATGTGCGTTGTCGAAACGGGCGAAAACAGGGTATGGGTGTGTGACGGAAAATGCAGAAAGTTGAACAAACCGAAAGCAAAAAATCCAAAGCACATCAAACCTTTAGACAAGAAACTGTCTGAGGAGCAGACCGCTTCAGATAAGTCAATAAGAAAAGCGTTAAAGCAAATTTCGGAGGCTTGAATATGTCAAAACAGGATATGATTGAAATTGAAGGTACAGTCGTTGAAGCATTACCGAACGCAGTGTTTCAGGTAGAGCTTGAAAACGGACATCAAATTACGGCTCATATTTCGGGTAAATTGAGAATGAACTTTATCAGAATTCTCCCCGGTGATAAGGTTACAGTTGAAATGTCGCCTTACGACTTGACCAGAGGCCGTATTACTTGGCGATCAAAGTAAGAAAAGAAACTACTTTTATTAGGAGGTATTCAAATGAAAGTCAGACCTTCTGTCAAAAAAATATGTGATAAGTGCAAGGTTATCAAGCGCAAGGGTAAAGTCATGGTTATCTGTGAGAACCCCAAGCACAAACAGCGTCAGGGCTAATTAAGGCTTCGGCTGTATCGTTGTTAAAGATCTAAACAACGATATTGTGCTTATCCAAAGACAAAGTAAGGGCTTTTGCCCACAGATTAAAACGGAGGTACAACTCTATGGCACGTATTTCAGGTGTTGATTTACCGAGAGATAAAAGAGTCGAAATCGGACTCACATACATCTACGGTATCGGCAGAAAAACTGCAAGCGACATTATTGCCGCAACAGGTGTTAATCCTGACACAAGAGTCAAGGATTTAACTGAAGAAGATGTAGCAAAGCTGCGTGAATACATTGAGCACAATGTTAAGGTTGAAGGTGATCTTCGCCGTGACACAGCTTTCGACATTAAGAGATTGGTAGAAATCGGTTGCTACCGTGGTGTTCGTCATCGTAAGGGTCTCCCCGTAAGAGGACAGACTTCTAAGAACAATGCTCGTACACGTAAGGGTCCGAAGAAGACAATCGCAAACAAGAAGAAGTAAGAGGAGGGATTTGTAAATGGCTACCAAAGCAACAGCTAAAAAGGGCGCTTCTCGTAAACGCCGTGAAAAGAAGAACATTGAAAAAGGTGCAGCTCATATTCAATCCACCTTCAATAACACAATAGTTACCATTACAGATGTACAGGGCAACGCAGTTTCTTGGGCATCAGCAGGCGAAATGGGCTTCAGAGGTTCTAAGAAATCTACTCCCTTCGCAGCTCAGACAGCAGCAGAAACAGCAGCAAAGATTGCAGTTGACCACGGTATGAAGACTATTGAAGTTTATGTCAAGGGACCGGGTTCAGGACGTGAAGCAGCTATTCGTGCTTTGCAGACCGCAGGACTTGAAGTAACAATGATTAAAGACGTTACTCCCATTCCGCACAACGGTTGCCGCCCGCCCAAGAGAAGAAGAGTATAACGGAGGTGTAATTTATGGCTAGATATACCGGTGCGGTTTGTAAATTGTGCCGTCGTGAGGGCAAGAAGCTTTTCCTCAAGGGCGATCGTTGCTATACAGGCAAGTGCTCACTTGAGCGTCGCAGCTATGCTCCCGGACAGCATGGACAGAGCCGCAAAAAGAATTCTGAATACGGTTTGCAGCTTCGTGCAAAGCAGACAGCTAAGCGTTACTACGGTATTCAGGAAGGACAGTTCCACAAATATTTCCTTATGGCTGAGCGCCGTCAGGGACAGGCTGGTGAAAACCTTTTGAGAATCTGCGAGAGCAGACTTGATAATGCAATTTATCTTCTCGGTTGGGCTTCATCAAGAGCCGAAGCAAGACAGTTGGTAAATCACGGACATTACGAAGTAAACGGCAAGAAGGTTGACATTCCGTCATATCTTCTTAAAGCAGGCGACGTAATTTCTATCAAGGAAAAGAGCCGTGACAGTGAAAAAATTAAGGCAGTTCTCGAAGCTAATGCAGCTCGTCCCGTTCCCGAGTGGCTCGTGAAGAACGCAGACGCTTTTGAGGGTAAGGTAGCAGCTCTTCCGACCAGAGAGCAGATTGAAGTTCCGGTTGAAGAACACCTTATCGTCGAGCTCTATTCTAAATAATAGAGTTTACTGTTAGACAAAATATTTATTATTCGGTTCGGTTTTTCCGACCATATAGGAGGCTTTTGAATGATAGGAATTGATAAGCCCAGCATTGAAGCACTCGATTTGACCGAAGACGGTACTTACGGCAAGTTCGTAATGGAACCGTTGGAAAGAGGCTACGGCACAACGATCGGTAACAGCCTTCGTCGTGTGTTGCTTTCTTCACTTCCCGGTTATGCGATTACCTCGGTTAAGATTGACGGCGTTCTCCATGAGTTCTCAACTGTTGAGGGTGTTAAGGAGGACGTTACTGAAATCGTTCTTAACCTTAAAGGCGTAATCCTTAAAATGCATGATGAGGGTCCCAAGACTCTTTATATCGATGCAAGCGGAAAATGTGAAGTTACAGCAGGCGACATTAAAGCTGATTCGGATGTTGAAATCCTTAACCCCGATCACCATATCGCTACTCTTTCAGACGGCGCATCTCTCGTTATGGAGATGACCGCTGACAAGGGCAGAGGATATGTATCTGCTGACAGAAATAAGCAGATGATGAAGCCTGTTATCGGTGTAATTGCAATCGACTCAATTTATACACCTGTGTTGAAAGTAAACTACACGGTTGAAAATACTCGTGTCGGTCAGATTACTGACTTTGACAAGCTCACTCTTGAAGCATGGACAGACGGTTCAATTTCCGCTAAGGAAGCTGTTTCGTTTGGCGCAAAAATTCTTAACGAGCACCTTGAGCTCTTTATCGGTCTTTCGGATGAGGCTGCAACAGGTCCTATCCTTATCGATAAGAAAGAGGATAGCAACGTTAAGACTCTCGAAATGACGATTGAAGAACTTGACCTTTCTGTTCGTTCATTTAACTGCTTGAAGAGAGCCGGTATCAACACGGTTGAAGACTTGATAAGCAAAACTGAAGAAGATATGATGAAAGTGAGAAACCTTGGCAGAAAATCTCTTGATGAGGTTGTTGCAAAGCTTGAATCACTTGGCTTCACTCTTCACCACGACGACGAATAAAAGGAGTGATATTAAATGCCCGGTACAAGAAAACTCGGCAGAACTACCGATCACCGCAGAGCTATGCTCAGAGGCTTGGTAACATATCTGTTTGAAAACGGCAAAGTTGAAACAACTGTTACAAGGGCTAAGGAAGTCCGTGCAATGGCTGAAAAAATGATCACTATTGCTAAAGAGGGCTCTTTGCACTCAAGAAGACAGGTTCTTGCATACGTTACTAAAGAGGACGTTGTAAAGAAGTTGTTTGACGAGATCGCACCCAAGTATCAGGATGTTAAAGGCGGATATACCCGCATTATAAAGACAGGCGCTCGCAGAGGCGACGCAGCAGAGATGGCAATCATTGAGCTTGTTGAGCCCAAGGCAGCAGAAGAAAAGCCTGTTAAAAAGACCGCAGCTAAGGCTGCTAAAAAGACTGCTTCAACCAAGAAGGCAGCTCCCGCAAAGGAAGAGGCTCCCAAGGCTGAAGAGGCAACAGCAGAGGCTGCTGCAGAATAATTTTAAGATTATTCAACCGGCTGTAAAAAACGAAAGTTTTTTACAGCCTTTTATCTTTATAACGACTGTTTTTATCCAATTTGTCCTTGATTTTTTTGTCGTTGTAAACTATAATAGACAATGTATATTTATAGTAGAAGGTGAACGCAAGGTGCAGAAAAAAATAGAGAGAAACTACGATTTCGCCAAGTCTGAGCAGGAAGTAATCGATTTTTGGAAACAAAACGATATTTTCAAAAAGGCTGTTGCGAAAAATGACGTAAACACAAAGAACTATGTGTTCTACGACGGACCTCCCACCGCTAACGGTAAGCCGCATATCGGTCATGTTCTTACAAGAGTTGTAAAGGACGTAATTCCGAGATATAAAACCATGCAGGGCTATCACGTTGAGAGAAAAGCAGGCTGGGACACTCACGGACTTCCCGTTGAGCTTGAGGTTGAAAAGCAAATTCACACAAACGGCAAGGCTGATATTGAGGCTTTCGGTGTAGAGCCGTTCATTCAGAAATGCCGTGAGAGCGTTTGGACATATAAAGACCTTTGGGAAAAAATGTCCGAAAGAGTCGGCTATTGGTGCGATTTTGAACACCCTTACATTACATACACGAACAACTATATCGAGTCGGTATGGTGGGGACTTAAAGAGCTTGATAAGAAAGGCCTTATCTATAAGGGCTTCAGAGTATCTCCGTATTGTCCGAGATGCTCAACCGCTTTGAGCTCGCACGAGGTTGCACAGGGCTATAAGAACGTTAAAACAGAGTCTGTTTTCGTAAGATTTAAGTGCAAGGACGAGGAAAACACATATTTCGCAGTTTGGACAACAACACCGTGGACATTGCCCTCAAACGTTGCGCTTTGCGTAAATGAAAAATTCGATTATGCAAAGGTTAAGGTTGGCGACGCTTATTATTATATCGCAACCGAGCTTATAGGCGACCTTTTCGGCGAGGATTATGAAATCGTTGAAAGCTGCAAGGGTTCAGACCTTGTCGGCAAGGAATATGAGCCGATATACACCTTTGTTGTTGGCACATTTACGGAAAAGGCTTTCTATGTAATCGCCGACGATTATGTATCGCTTGACGCAGGTACAGGTATCGTTCATATCGCTCCCGCATTCGGTGAGGACGACGCAAGAGTCGGCAAGGAAAACAATCTTCCCTGCGTTAAACCTGTTGACTTTGCAGGTAAGTTTACCGATATTTGCGGAAAGTATGCAGGCAAGCTTGTATTCGACGCAAACGACGAGATTATCAAAGAGCTTATTGACAATAAGGTTATCCTTAAAATAAAGAAAATCGAGCACAGCTATCCGCATTGTTGGCGTTGTAACAGTCCGCTTATCTATTACGCAAAGGATTCGTGGTTTATTGCAATGTCAACTCTCCGTGATGAGCTTGTTGCAGATAACAGAAGCGTAAACTGGTTCCCCGAGAACTTCAAAGAGGGTAGAATGGGCAACTTCGTTTCCAATGTTATCGACTGGGCGGTTTCGAGAGACAGATATTGGGGCACTCCGCTTCCGATTTGGGTTTGCGAGGAGTGCGGACACAAGCACGTTGTCGGCTCGGTAGCAGAGCTTGTTGAGCTTACCGGTGCAGATCCCGATATTGACCTTCATAAGCCTATGGTTGACCGTCTTACAATGACCTGCCCCGAGTGCGGACACACAATGCACCGTACTCCCGAGGTTTGCGACTGCTGGATAGATTCAGGCTCAATGCCCTATGCACAGCATCACTATCCGTTTGAAAATCAGGAAATTTTCAATCAGCAGTTCCCGGCAGACTTCATTAGTGAGGGAAGCGACCAGTCAAGAGGCTGGTTCTACGCTTTGCAGGCACTTTCAACCGCTATTTTCGGCAAATCACCGTATAAAAACTGTATTGCTCTCGGTCTTGTAAACGACGAAAACGGTATCAAGATGTCAAAGCATATCGGCAACGTTGTTGACCCGTGGGAGGTTCTTGACGAATTCGGCTCCGACGCCACAAGACTTTACTTCTGTATAGCTAACGCTCCGTGGATTTCCACTTCGTTCAGCAAGCAGACTCTTGCACAGTTCCAGAACAGATTTATCGGCACTATGTGGGCGTCGGTTTACTTCTATTCACTTTACAGCGAGATTGATGGCTTTGATCCGAGCAAATACAACATTGACGATTGCAAGCTTCGTTCAATCGATGAGTGGGTGCTTTCAAGAGTTAACTCTCTTGTTAAAAAGGTTACATATGAGTTCGACTCATACCATATTTTCGAGGCTACAAGAGCAATGGAAAGCTTTATCGACGAGCTTTCAAACTGGTATATCAGACGTAACCGCCGTCGTTTCTTTAACTCGGAGCTTACTGAGGACAAGATTGCGGCATATATGACTCTTTATACTGTTCTTGAAACACTCGCAAGGGTTGTTGCTCCCGTAACTCCGTTTGTTGCGGAGACAATGTATCAGGGACTTGTTACAAGATACTTCCCCGACGCACCCGAGAGCGTTCATCTTGCTTCCTTCCCGCAGTACAGAGCTGATTGGGACAAGCCCGAGCTTGAGGAACAGATGGAGGTTTCCTATAAGGCTGTTGAAATCGGCAGAAAGCTCCGTGAGCTTGTTCATATCCGTAACCGTCAGCCGTTGAGCCAGTGCATTGTTAAGATTGACAACGGTATCACTCTTAAAGATGAAGAACTTAATACCATTGCAGAAGAGCTTAATGTTGACGAGGTTCTTACTGATTTTGATACACAGAGCCTTATCTGCTACGAAATCAAGCCGCAGCTTAAAACACTCGGTCCGAAATACGGCAGACATTTGAAGGCTATCGGCGAGTATTTCAATATCGACAGAAACACAGAAATTATAAATACCATCAAGGCTGACGGTGTTTATAAGACTGAAATTGACGGTGCTGAAATTGAGCTTACAATGGACGATCTCCTTGTTACCGAAAAGGCTAAGGAGGGCTACATTGCGGAGACAAATTACGGCGTAACGGTAATTCTCAACACAACGCTCAACGAGTCGCTTATCGAAAGAGGCTCTGTAAGAGAGTTCATTTCAAAGGTTCAAAATCTCCGTAAGTCAAGCGGCTTCGAAGTTACAGACCACATTGAAATCGTTGTTTCTTCGGACGATTACATTACCGACGTAATCACACGCAACGTTGATTTCATTAAGTCGGAGCTTCTTTGCGACAGCCTCACGTTCGCAGAGGACGGAGCAAATGAATTTAATATCGACGACCACAAGGTTAAGGTTGATGTTAAAAAGGCTTAATTAAAGGCAGAAATTGATATTATTAAAAGGCTTCGGATTTCCGAAGCCTTTTTTCATTGCCTTAATTCTGTTTTTGAACGATTTTGTATTCGTCATACGGATTATAATACGGACATTCAAAGTCGGCATAGCTTAAAAATCTTGCCATTTCGTCCTCGTCGAGATTGACCTCGCACGCATAGCAATCATAATCCTCGTCATAAAAATAATATGAGCAGCATTCACATTGCGTAACCCGTTTTTTCTTTTCAGCCATTGCACTGCCCCTTTTCGTGATATTCCTTTTCGGTATTGACGTTCCAAATATCGGATTTATCCGTTTTACCCGTAAGAATGTTGTTTACAGCTTCAAAAGCGGTCATCATTGAATGATCCATATTGTTGTAGCGGTGCTGACCGTTTCTGCCGATACAGTAAAGATTTTCGTAAGAATTAAGATAATCGATAACCGTCGGCAACTCGTCATAAGTGTCAAAGTATGCGGGATATGCCTTTTTAACCTTTTCTCTGTGTGAGAAAAGTATATCGGTGCCGTTTGAAATCACGCCGATTTTTTTAAGCTCACTAACAGCAAAATCAACGCAAGCACTTTCGCTCATATTCCAAAAGTCGTCGCCCTCGGTGCAGAAATATTCAAGTCCGAGCCACACGGTGTTTTCAACATCCTTTACAAGATAGCTTGACCAGTTGTTGAAAATCTGTATTCTTCCGAGCTTTACGGAGTCGTCCTGAACATAAATCCAACAGTCGGGAACGATATTTGAAACAGTTTTCATATCTGTTTTATTTTTGATTTCAAGCTTGTTAACGAGCAAGCCGACAGTAACAAAATCCCTGTAAGGCAAGCCGTTTGCAATATCCTTTACTTCGTTTGAAACGAGTGATTGCTCAAAGCTGTTGACCAAATCCTTAACGGGCATTGAGGAAATGAAAATATCGCCCGAGTATTCCTTATCGCCTGCCGTTACGGAAATGATTTTGCCGTTTTCGACGTTTATCCTGTTGACTTCGGCATTGAAAATGATTTTTCCGCCGAGACTTTCAAGCTCTTTTGCCGCAGTCTCCCAAAGCTGACCGGGACCGAACTTCGGGTACTTAAATTCCTCTATAAGCGAGGTTTCGTCGCTCTTTTTACCCTTTGAAAGTGCGTTTTTGAGAACCTCCTTGATAGAAATGCCCTTTACTCTCTGTGCACCCCAATCGGCAGATATTTCGGACGGATGCCTACCCCAAAGCTTTTCCGTGTATCCCTCAAAGAACATTGAATAAAGCTCCTTACCGAAGCGGTTAATATAGAAATTTTCAAGCGAGGACTCATCTTTTTTGAACATTATGGAATGAAGATAGCTGAAGCCTGCCTTCATTGTTCTGACAAATCCGAGATTTATTAGGGTTTGCGCCTTGAGCGAAACGGGATAGTCAAAGAATTTTTCGAGATAGTATATTCGTGAAACCCTTTGGCGAAGAAGCATAACATTATCCTCCGCTTCGGGGTCGGGGCCGTTTTCGGAAAGTGCTTTTTCACGGTGCAAAAGCTTGTCGTCAAATGACGGTGCGCCTTGCATTTCCAAAAGACTTGACCACCACTCGTTGACCTTTTCATCCTTTGAAAAGAAACGGTGACCGCCGAGATCCATACGGTTGCCCGAGCAGTTAACGGTTGCGGATATACCGCCGACACGTTCGCTTGCCTCAAGCACAGTAACGTTGTACTCACTATTTGATTTTCTCAACAGCTCAAGTCCTGCCGTAAGTCCTGCCGGACCTGCGCCGATTATCACGATATTTTTCATATATTACCTCAATTTTTACTGCTCCAAAAGATATAATCGGAAATTAGAACGGCTCTTGTAAACGAAGCCTCTGCACCGGAAATTTTCACGGGCGGTGCGATAAGAAAATATTCGCCGTTTTTCGCTTCTTCAAGATTTAGTCCCTCGAGGATTGCTATTTCTGCATTCAGAAGTGCTCTGTGCGTGCTTCCGTCGGAGTCGGGAGTTTCAATGCTTACGCCGTCTGTTCCGACAAGCTCATAGCCGAAGTGCGCCATAACCTCCGCCGCCGTATAGTGAACAAAAGCTTTGCCCTTTGACTTTATGAGCACACGCTTGCAATCCCTCGGGAAATACTCCTCAACAAGTCTGCCCGTGATTATTCCCTCGGACACCTCAATTACCTTGCAAGGACCGATGAATTTTTCAAGCGGAATTTTGTCAACAGGCTCTGCATCGGGAATAAAATGAAGCGGAGCGTCAACGTGAGTTCCGTTGTGCAGACAGGCGTCCAAAACGCTCAAATTATAGTAAGACTCGGGCGAGATTTCTCTGACCTGTTTAAGCTCAGGCACAGGGTCGCCCTCATACACTTCAGCTGTAAGCAAATCGTTTGAAATATCTATGATTTTCATATTCTCGCCGCCTTTTTTAGCATATATAATATAGTATATCAATTACACGTCTTTGTCAAATCACTCAAAGCAAAGATTTTCGATTTCCTTGTTCAAAACCTCGTATTTTTCGGCATTTTCAAAGGCTTGCAAATATCGGCAAAGCTCGTTGTCCCTTTCCATAGCGTCGTAAAGCGAGAAAACCGCAGAGCTTATAAGCTCGTCTTTGAGCTCCTCGTTGCAGGCAAGCTTTTGAGTCAGACAATGCGGTATATTACGCTTCAAAAAGCGTGCCTGAGAAATTTCGCCCGAGTCGGAGTAACGGTACGGATGATAATCGTTTTCACACACAAAGGCAAGCGACAGCTCGGGTATGCACAGGTGCTCTGAAAACTCGGTACACAGCGAGCAGGTAAATTTTTCGGTATCCTTTCCGCATTGGCGAAAAGCAGAGGAAAAGCCGTTTATCAGCAGCGAAGCGATATTCCTTGTGCAGTCGCAGATCGAGTAGACGTCGGAGCATTTTTCGGCGACGGACTCAAAGCAGGTATGAACGCCCCAAGAGGTAATGCTTCCGAGAGTGAAAGTGCTTTCAAGCCCGTTTTTTGATGCTTGACGAAGTCCCTTTCGCTGCATAAAACGCAGAATATAGTTCAAAATTTTTGCCTTGTCAACAAATTGAGAGAGCATTTTTGCGCTTTCTCTTGAGATGGCGGCTGCGGAGCTTTCATATTTCGCCGCTTCGGATATGTACAGCTTGCGTTGCGAATTAAACTTGCCGACAACGCTTTTATCGAGCGTGCTTTCGTAAATTTCATCGGCATCTACTGTTTTTACCGTGGAAAATTCGTGCAAATCGGGAATAATAGCCTTATCGCCGATAAAAATTTTTCGGTTTTTGATATACACGGCACAAATCTTGTCATAGTCATATTTTGATAGGAATTTAAGACAGGAAAGTCCGTCCCTTTCTGCCCTTGCAACGCAGGACGACAAAAGCCTGTGCACAAGCTCAGAGCTTTCGGAGATTATGAGCACTGCGGAGCGTTTACCGGCGTTTTCGCTTGTCAAATTCTTCAAAACGGCGGAGCTGAAAAAGCAATTCATATCAATCCCTCCCGACACATTTTATTCCGAAAATGCGCTGTCGGTTACTGCGAATTATTGAAAATAATGTTAATTTTTGGCTGTTTTATTTGACATATCATCGGTAGTGGGGTATAATAGCCTCGCAATTAAATAAGTTAAAAAATTATTTTTACTCAAGGAGTGGAAAAATATGCCATTAGTAACAACAACAGAAATGTTCAAGAAGGCTTACGAGGGCGGTTACGCTATCGGTGCTTTCAACGTAAACAATATGGAGATTATTCAGGGAATCACAAGAGCTGCCAAGAAGCTTGATGCTCCCGTAATTCTTCAGGTATCTTCAGGTGCGAGAAAATACGCTTCACACGGCTATCTCGTTGCTATGGTAAAGGCTGCGGCAGAGGAAACAGGACTTCCGATCGCTCTTCACCTTGACCACGGTCCCGACTTTGAAACCTGTAAGGCTTGCATCGACGGCGGATTTACTTCCGTTATGATCGACGGCAGCTCTCTTCCCTATGAGGAGAACGTTGCTCTTACAAAGATGGTAGTTGAATATGCTCACGCTCACGGCGTAGTTGTTGAGGGCGAGCTCGGTACTCTTGCAGGCGTTGAGGATGAGGTTGTAGTTGAATCCGGTAAAGAGTCTTATACAAACCCCGATCAGGTTCTTGATTTCGTTACAAGAACAGGCGTTGACTCACTTGCTATCGCTATCGGTACTTCTCACGGCGCATATAAGTTTAAGCCCGGTCAGAAGCCCCAGCTTCGTTTCGATATTCTCGAAGAGGTTGAAAAGAGACTTCCCGGCTTCCCGATTGTTCTTCACGGCGCAAGCTCTGTAAATCAGGACGACATCAAGACTATCAATCAGTACGGCGGACAGATGCCCGACGCTATCGGTATCCCCGAGGAAATGCTTCGTCAGGCTTCATCAATGGCTGTTTGCAAAATCAACGTTGACTCGGACATTCGTATCGCAATGACCGCTGCTATTCGTAAGCACTTTGCAGAAAATCCCGCTGACTTTGACCCGAGAAAGTATCTCACACCCGCAAGAGATGCTGTCGAAGCAGTTGTTTCTCATAAGATTGAAACTGTTCTCGGCTGCGGCGGTAAGGCATAAGCTGTTAAAAATCAATAATTTTCAGAGCTGTAATTTAAAATTACGGCTCTGTTTTTTTATTTTTAAAGAACATTAAAAAAATATAAAAAAAGACTTTTAATTTGCCCTGTTTGGTGGTATAATAATGTCGATAATGTGGAATTTTATCTGCGAAAGCATATACATATTGAAGTGTGAAAAATCTTAGATTAGGGAGTGAACCGTCTTTGGATAAGTTTGTTATAACCGGCGGTCATCCGCTGAAGGGAGAAGTTACCGTCAGCGGTGCAAAAAACGCAGTAGTAGCAATTCTTCCTGCGACCATTCTTGCTAAAGATGTTTGCAGAATTGAAAATATACCGAATATAAGCGACGTTACCGCCATGATTAACATTTTGAACATCATGGGTGCTAAAATTAAATTTATAAATAAGAACACCATTGAGATCGACACAAGGTTTATAAACTCTTATGTCGTTGAGCATGAGCTTTCAAAGCAGCTTCGTGCTTCATATTATCTTATCGGTGCTTTGCTCGGCAGATTTAACAGAGCCGAGGTTGCAATGCCCGGCGGATGCTATCTCGGTGTTCGACCGATTGATCAGCACATAAAGGGTTTTGAGGCTCTCGGTGCTACTGTTACTATGGAAGAAAATGCTATGGTAAACGCAAGAGCCGACAAGCTTTTGGGCAATTCGATTTACCTTGACGTTGTGTCTGTCGGTGCTACCATAAACTGTATGCTTGCCGCTGTCAGAGCGAGAGGGCTTACTATAATCGAGAATGCGGCAAAAGAGCCGCACATAGTTGACCTGGCAAACTTCCTTAACACAATGGGCGCCGATGTCAGAGGCGCAGGTACAGATGTTATTAAAATTCACGGCGTTGAAAATCTCCACGGCTGTGAATATTCTATAATTCCCGACCAAATCGAAGCGGGAACATATATGGTCGCCGCAGCGGCGACAAGGGGCAATGTGCTTGTTAAAAACGTAATTCCGAAGCACTTGGAGGCCATAACGGCAAAGCTTGTGGAATGCGGAATTAACGTTGAGGAGTACGACGACGCTGTTAGGGTAAGCGCAACGGGCAGAGCAGGCAAGTGTAATATTAAAACTATGCCGCATCCCGGTTTCCCGACTGATATGCAGCCGCAGTTTGCCGTGCTTTTGAGCATTGCAAAGGGAACAAGTATTATATCGGAAAGCGTTTGGGACAATCGTTTCAGATATGCCGAACAGCTTTCAAGAATGGGCGCACAAATACACGTTAACGGAAAAACGGCGGTTATCGAGGGCGTTGAAGGATTAAAGGGCGCACCGATTAAAGCCGACGACCTTAGAGCAGGCGCAGCTATGATGATAGCGGGTCTTGTTGCGACGGGCGTTACTGAAATTGAGGATATTCATCATATCGAAAGAGGATATGAGAATGTTGTTGATAAGTTCAGAAGCCTCGGAGCTGATATTCAGAGGAAAGAATTTCCGGACGATGACCAAAAAGTTCAAATGGGCGCAGGCTGAGAAAAATCGGAGCCTTCTGTACGGAAGACTCCGTTTTAAGTTATAAATTGTTTAATGTGGGGTGTCATTTTGACAGAATTTGAGAAACTTGCGGAGCTTCTTTTTCCGCACATAGATAAAACTCCCGAATATTACGAGGAAAAATATCCGCAGAGAAGCCTTAAAGAGGGCGCAAGGGTAACAAGATTTGCACCGAGCCCCACAGGTTATTTGCACATAGGCGGATTGTTCGGCGCACTTACCGATATTCTTACGGCACAGGCGACGGGCGGTGTTTCAATGCTCAGAATTGAGGACACCGACAAAAAGCGTGAGGTCGGCGACGGCGTTGACGCTATACTTGACGGCTTTTCGTCGTTCGGACTTGAGTTTGACGAGGGCGTTACGGGCAAGGATACCGAAAAGGGCGAGTACGGTCCGTACACGCAGTCAAAGAGAGTTGAGATTTATCAAACTGTTGCAAAGCAGCTTGTAAAAGAGGGCAAAGCATATCCTTGCTTCTGCACGGCGGAGGAACTTAATGACCTTCGTGACAGGCAGGAAAAGGAGGGTGCGGCTTTTGCCGGATATTACGGAAAATGGGCAAAGTGCCGTGAGCTTACATACGAGCAGATTGAGAAAAAAATCAAAAACGGCGAAAAATATGTTTTGCGTTTCCGTTCCGACGGAGATGAAAACAGACGGGTTTACTTTGACGATATTGTCAGAGGAAAAATCGAGATGCCCGAAAACGTTATCGACGAGGTGCTCTTAAAGAGCGACGGTATTCCGACTTATCATTTTGCACACGTTTGCGACGACCATTTTATGAGAACAACTCACGTTATCAGAGGCGAGGAATGGATTTCCTCAACTCCGAAGCACATAGCACTTTTCAAGGCTTGCGGCTTTAAGCTTCCTAAGTATGCGCATACACCGCAGGTAATGAAAATTGACGAGGTTGACGGCACAAAGCGTAAGTTTTCAAAGCGTAAGGACCCCGAAGCGGCTGTCAGCTACTTTATTGAGCAGGGCTATCCGAGCGAGGGACTTATAGACTATCTTTTGGGACTTCTCAACTCGAATTTCGAGGATTGGAGAAGGGCAAACCCGACTGAAAACGCTCTTAATTTCCCGTTCAATCTTAAAAAGATGAGCCCGAGCGGCTGCCTTTTCGACTTGGTTAAATTGGCAGATGTCAGCAAGAATGCAATTTCAAAAATGAAGGCTCAAACGGTTTTCGATTATACGTTTAATTGGGCAAAGACTTACGACGAAACGCTTTACAGGCTCTTTGACGCAGATAAGCAAAAGGCTGTTGCGATACTCAATATCGACCGTGAAAACACGAAGCCGAGAAAGGATATTGCAAAGTGGTCCGAGGTTTTGGACTATGTAAGCTATCTTTATAACGAAACTTATAAAGAGAATTATACTCTCCCCGAAAATATTGCTCCCGAGGATGCGGCGGCAATAGCTTCGGAATATAAAAAGATATTTGATGTTACAGACGATAAGCAGGTGTGGTTCGACAAGATAAAAGCGATGTGCGAGCCGCTTGGCTTTACTCCGAACGTTAAGGAATACAAGCAAAATCCCGACAGCTATAAGGGTCATGTCGGCGATGTTTCAACCGTAATAAGAATAGCTCTTACGGGCAGAACAAATACGCCCGACCTTCATTCGATAATCGCCGTTTTAGGTGCGGATGAGGTTACGGCAAGACTTGAAAAAGCCGAAAAGAAGTTTAAGGAGGAAAAATGATGGAAGAAATCAAAGCTTCAAACTTTATACACGATTTCATCGACGAGGATCTTAAAGAAGGCGTGTATGACCATGTCCAAACCCGTTTTCCGCCTGAGCCTAACGGCTATTTGCATATTGGTCACGCAAAGGCTATTTGCATAAACTTCGGCACAAGTGAAAAGTATAACGGCGTTTGCAATCTCCGTCTTGACGACACTAACCCGTCGAAAGAGGATATGGAGTATGTTGACGCTATCAAAGAGGATATCGAGTGGCTCGGCTTCAAGTGGAACAAGTGCCTTTTCGCTTCAAGCTATTTTGATTTCATTTATGAATGTGCGATAAAGCTTATCAACAAGGGACTTGCCTATGTTGACGATTTGAGCGCAGACGAAATCAGAGAATACAGAGGAACGCTTACCGAAGCAGGTAAAAACAGCCCTTACAGAGACAGAAGTATTGAGGAAAACCTTGATTTGTTCAAGAGAATGACCGACGGCGAATTCGAAAACGGCGAAAGAGTTTTGAGAGCTAAAATCGATATGGCTTCTCCGAATATAAATATGAGAGACCCCGTTATTTACAGAATAGCGCACATTTCTCATCATCAGACGGGCGACAAGTGGTGCGTTTATCCTATGTACGACTTCGCTCATCCGCTTTCGGACGCAAAAGAGGGCGTTACACATTCTCTTTGCTCGCTTGAATTTGAAAACCACAGACCGCTTTATGATTGGTTCCTTAAAGCGTGCGAAATAGAGCAGCCACCGAGGCAGATTGAGTTTGCAAGACTTAACCTCAATTACTGCCTTACAAGTAAGAGAAAATGCCTTGCGCTTGTAAACGAGGGTATTGTTGACGGCTGGGACGACCCGAGAATGGTTACTCTCAGCGGTATGAGGAGACGTGGCTATCCTGCGGCTGCTATCCGTGATTTTTGCGATAAGATAGGCGTTTCAAAGGCTTATTCGGTTGTTGATATGGGACTTTTGGAGGCTTGCGTTCGTGATGCGTTGAATTCGACTGCACCGAGAGCAATGGCGGTCCTTGACCCGATTGAGCTTATCGTTGAAAACTATCCCGACGGACAGACAGAGGACATTGAAATTCCCGTTCATCCCGACCACCCTGAAATGGGCACAAGAACGGTTAAATTCTCAAAGCATCTTTTCATTGAGAGAGACGACTTTATGGCAGAGCCTGTTAAAAAGTATTTCCGTCTTTATCCCGGCAATGAGGTTAGACTCAAGAGTGCATATTTCGTAAAGTGCACACGCTTTGAGACTGATGAGCAGGGCAATCCCGTCAAAATTTACTGCACATATGACCCTGAGTCAAAGGGCGGAGAGTCTCCCGACGGCAGAAAGGTCAAGGGCACAATACATTGGGTAAGCCGTGATGATTGCTTCAAAGCAACCGTTAATATGTATGACCGACTTTTCAATGTTCCGAATCCGTCTGACGAGACAAACGGCGATTTCAAGCAAAATCTTAACCCTGATTCACTTATCGTTCTTAAAGATTGCGTTATCGAGGGTAGCCTTGAAAATGCAAAAGCAGGCGATGTGTTCCAGTTTATGCGTAAGGGTTATTTCTGTGTGGATAAGAATTCCGAAAAGGATAATAAGATATTCAACTTGACCGTTGCCCTCAATTCTTCGTGGGGCAAATAAAGGAGAAATGTATTATGAGCGCAAAAAAAGCAAAGGTTAAGGCTACGGGCTATGATATCGGCTGCAGAATTGTGATGGCTTTGGCGGCAATCAGCGTGCCGATAGCGGCATATTTCGCCGACCTTATTTATTACGTTATAGAGTCTCCCGTGTTCAAGCTTCTTGCACAGTATTCGGGCAACGAGAACGACGACGGCTCTACATACGGCTATCTCGGTATAAATATGTTTGTCAAGAAGATATTACCGCTTATACAGGAGTCCTCGGAGAATAAAACGAGCATAACCGACCTCTTGACCAGTCTTTCGGACATTAAAACGCCGCTTATAGTAACCACCGTTTTCTTTGCGTTGACAATCGTGATTGCACTTGCGGTATTTGTATCGGTTATCGCTTCGAACAACACAAAAATCCATTTTGGCATTTCGGTTGCGGGTCTTGTATCGACTATTGCTATGTTTATTTCGTTCCGTTATGTTTCGGCTCCGATTGTAAGCGGAACGGTCAACCTCGGCGATTTCTTTGAGTCGGCACTTATGAAAACGCTTCTACCGTTTGTTGCAAGCGTATCGACCTTCAATCTGAGCACCGCATGGGTAATAATGCTTGTGATTTTCATAGGCTTGATTGTGCTTTCGGGCGCAAACCTGATTATCAATGCAGGTGAAAAGTCAAAAGCAAATAAATAATTGACAGGTTTTCATTAAAAAGCACCGACAAATTGGCTGAGTGTTCATAAGGAAGTATTGGTTTCTCGCATAAAAATCCATTATGCTTTTGCCAAAAAGCCTCGCAAGGCGACAGCCTTGCTTCATTTCTCGGCTTCGGCATAAAAGAATTTTTATAACTACGAAACTGCAACGCACTTCAAAATAATATATTTTTGATGCAAGAAAAGGCAAGCCCCGCAGATAATGCTAACGCATATCTGCGGGGTTTAACGAATTATTGTTAGAAAAGATGTTATTTTGAAGCAAAACTGCCTTATTAACACTCAGCCTTACAGTTCCTTTTTCTAAAGCTATGAGATTTTAATACTAATCGCTGTATTTGTTCATACCGTTATTTATTGAGGCTTTAATGCTCTCTCTCAATGTTTTCGGAGAAATAACCTCAACATAATTGATATATTGCATAGCCCAATGCTCCATTGCCATAGGACTTGCTTTAACGGATACCTTAACCTTTGTCTCGTCGTCGGTTTTGATAAGCTTAACCTCGTTGCCGAACCAATCGACAATTTGGTCAACTATGCAAGCGTCGGCGATAAATTCCACCTTTTCGGGCTCGTCGGAGAACATATATGGCATAGAGGTAGTGAGCTTTTTATAATCAATGCCATGTTCATAGCCCTGAACGCTTCGTATCGGCGTTGACTTTCTGTCCGAAATTTCCATATTTGTAATGCGGTCAAGCCTGTGGAACACCATATTTTTCCAATATTCGCTGTACGCCATAAGGTAATATCTCTGATTGTGAAGAATCATCAGGTACGGACTGACATATTGCTGTGAGGACTTGTGAAGCTTTTTGTCAATTCCGTATTTGTTGTAGTCATAGTGAAGCTGAAAGCCCTGCTCAATCGCCGAGTCGATAAGCTCAATATTATAGAACAATGCCTGATTGTCGGTCTTACTCCAATCGTTTACCGAGTGAATGTGCTTGACGCTTGAACGGAAATATATGTTGGAAATTCCGCAAAGGCGGTCGATTAAATCCTTTGAATGCTTTGCAGTAATGTGCTTGCTGCCCAAAATTCCGTCAATGAGCATATGAAGCTCTGAATCCTCAAAGCTTCTGTATGCGAGATAGCTTCCTGCTCTGCTTGACTCAATTTCGGCACCTGCTTCCTTGAGCAAGGATATATTTCTGCTGATTGCCTTGCGTTCGATAAAAATACCGTATTCATTTTCCAGCTGCTTAGAGATTTCCTCCTGCGTCAGCGGATGGTTATAATCGCTGTAATCCTTGAGAATTTGCCATATTCTTATCAACGCCAATTTTTTAGGCTCAAAACTATCCATAATTCATCCCCCGAATTATTTTACTGGATATAATGTACTATATTTAGTGCGTTAAGTCAAATGAATTTTATATAAAATTGTACGGAAGATGATAAGGATTTGTTTATATAATAACCGTATTGCAATTACCTGTCCAAATAGCATTTATAATGCTCACTGCGGTCGTAATTTATAATCGGCTCTGTTGTAATACCGAAAGCGGTTTTGATTTTTGGGATAATCTCCTTGCCGATATTCGGATTCATATAAATCACGGCTTCGCCCCGTGAGTTAATATCAACTCTGCCTCTCGGGTAGTAGTCAAACGGCTTCTTTTTCGGCTTTTTGTGATCCCAAAGCAGCTTGTGATTATATGTGTTTCCGCTTTTTGCAATTGCCTCGGGTATCCTGCCGTCAAAGGGATAGGGGAGCAGCTCGCCGTCAACCACCCAAAACACACCTCGCTTTCCGTGATTGTTTTCAAATTTAACAGCATTACATCCGTCAATTCTGTCGAAGGCATTTTTTGTAAGCCGATAGCAATACATATTAGGTAAATATCTCATGTCGTCAAATATAACGGACGAATCCATGCTGAAATGCTCCGTAATTGCTGCCGCTATGCCTGCACTTCTCGAAACGCCTGCCTCACAGTTTACCCATATTTCGTCAATCTCGTCCTGTCGGCAACAGACAAAATCAACAATCTTGTTTGCATCCCTTTTGCTCATCATTTCATAGTGCTTGAAAATATCCTTCGTTTTTCCGTCGATATCGTAAAAGGACAGATAAAGCTTTGCTTTGATCGACTTGTTGTCACGGTTGAAGCTCGCAAAGCTTTTATCGGGATCGCTGATTGAAATGATAACCTTGCTCTTTTCAAGCTCTCTGTAGCTTTCTTTAATCGCATTCGTGCGGTTGAATATTCTTATTTTCATTTAATTTCTCCCTTGTCTTTAACAAGAGCCTTTCTATCTCTTTGATTGCTTTTTTCTTTGTTTTGAAGGTTTTATTTCCGACCTTTATTCTCACATAATAGTCTTTTTTTGTAAATATTTTGCGAAGAGGGTTTTTGGACGGATGTACCTCATAAATTATTTCTGTTGTGTTATTCATTTATATACCTCCTATAAATATCTTCATTCAAACTTCTGTAATGCTTTGAGATAATTTTCTGCTAACTTAATACGGGCTTGGCGAAGCATTGCACTGCTATATCCTGTTGCAGGCTTTAGACTGCTAATGTAGTTGCGTAGCTCGTCTGCTCCCGAAGGTACTTTGAAATGGAGCATACCATAAATTTCTATTGCTACGAGCTTTCCGTCTTTTTCTCCCCAACCACCCGAAACTGTGAAATAGTAAAGTTTATCCATAGTAGTAAACAAACGGGTGTTATCTCTCTTGCCGATACACAAAAAAGACCTGTCGTAAAGTTCGTCGTAACACTTATATCCGTAAAAGCCGTCAAATCGGTCGCCGACTTCTATATCTCCGCTGTTTTTGCATATTTCAAGAATTTCAAGTTCCAGTTCCTTTTCTTTTGTAAGCATATTAGTCCTCCTTATACTCTTGTAAATAACGAATTATTTGTCTGATGTACCCTTTTGCAAATTGCTGATTCATTGCCGTATACATTCCGAGAGGCTTTGGCATATTCTCAACATACAATTCCAACTTGCGAATATCCATTTGCCGCCCGAAGTTCATTTGGTTGCATATACCAAGAGTGTAAAGGAAGTTGCCCTTTTTACCCCAGCCACCGTAAACAGAAAAGCAACTTTGCATATCATCAGTGAAAAATACACATTCTTCATCAACGACCTTACCTATACAATGGCAGGGCTTATCGGCATAATCATAATTTGAATCGGCGGAAATTACCCCCTTAAAACTGTCGCCTATATCAATATCGGGACTGTTTTTGCAAATCTCAAACACTTCATTTTTGAGCCTTTCCTTTTTTGCAAGCATAATTATTCTCCTTATAAAGTTCTCGGTATTTCGCTGATTTCTTTTACTTTTTTCTATGAAAATTTTCACTCGCCTTGAAGTTATAAATCGGCTTAATCGTTTTTTCTATCGTTACGGTTTCTTTTATATTCTTGATTATTTCTTCCATCGGCTTATAAACCATAGGACATTCATCAATAGTATCAGCGGTAACCGAGGTTGTAAAAATTCCATCCATTGATTTTTTGAAAGCGTTTAATGTAAACGAGCTGAGAGCGTCTTTTCTGCTCATCAGCCGTCCTGCTCCGTGCGGTGCGCTGAAATTCCAATCCTCATTGCCGAGACCTGTACAGATAAGACTGCCGTCACGCATATTCATAGGTATAAGCAGCCTTTCGCCCTTTTGTGCCGAAACAGCACCCTTGCGCAGTATCATATTTTCTGTATCAATGTAATTGTGTACAGTGGAAAAGCTTTCTTCCTCGTGCAGATTCATACCGTCAAGTATTACTTCTTTGATTATTGTTCGGTTAAGCTCTGCAAATCGCTGCATAAATTCCATATCGTGAAGATAATCCTGCATGGCGTCGCCCTGCAAAAAGGCAAGTTCATAAGGAATTGCCGCTTGTGCTCTTCCGCCACACGCTTTGTAGGCGACGTTTTGGTAATATTGAGCAACACGAAGTCCGAGATTTCTGCTGCCGGTATGAATTACAAGATATAAATTGCCTTCATCATCTTTATCAATCTCAATAAAATGGTTGCCGCCTCCGAGAGTGCCCAAGCTTTCCTTTGCCCGTCTTATATCAACTCTTTTCACACAAAGAAGGTCATAAACGTCAAGCCGTCCGTGGCTCCTGTGGCTTCTTTCTCTGACGTCTCTGCCGCACGGAATGTTCTGCCTGATAAAGCTGTCGAGCTTTGGTAGGTCAATTCGCTTCTCATTGAGCTTAACCGTAAGCATACCGCAGCCAATATCAACGCCGACAACATTCGGTACAACTGCATCCTTAACCGTGAGTGTTGTTCCGATAGTACAGCCTTTTCCTGCGTGAACATCAGGCATAATACGGATTTTACTCTGAGCCGAATAAGGTTGGTCGCAAAATGTCTTTATAAGTCCCTCGGCAGACGGCTCAAGCGTATCGGTAAAGACCTTCGCTTCGCCGTATTTTCCTTTTATTTCAATCATATTTTTCCTCCTTTTCGGTAACGTGCTTATAGTAGTTATCCCATTCTTTCTCGCTGATTTCACTAAGCATCAGCCTGTCGGTATAGGAAATCTTTTCTATCATTATTTTGCCTCCCTTATTCTTTTCGACCCAATTATACAATGTTCAATGTGCCGTTTTTGGAACAGTCGTTTTTTTATAATTAAGCCACAAAATAAAAGGAGTAACTTCATTATGGAAAAAAGCTGCTGTTTTACCGGACACAGACCTGAAAAGCTCGATATATCAATCGAAGAACTTGAAGCAAGGCTTAAAACGGCTATTGACGAAGCGGTCAAAGACGGATTTACCACGTTTATAACGGGTATGGCACCCGGAACAGACCTTATTGCAGGAAAAGCAGTCCTTGACTTGAACAACCCCGATATTAAACTTATTTGCGCAGTCCCTTTCCCGAAGCATATACAGCCTTTGAGTGATGATTGGAAAGAAATTTACAGATGCCTTCTTGAAAATGCAAACGAGGTTCACTATGTCAGCGACGAATATTCAAGACAGTGCTTTCAATTGCGTGACGAGTGGATGGTTGACCGTTCGGATATGGTAATTGCCGTATATAACGGAACAAGAGGCGGTACAAGAAATACGATTTTATATGCAAATAAAAAAGGAGTGCCTGTAAGACAGCTCCTTGAGGTTAGAAATGATGAATGAAATTGTAGAACACGAAACAGACAGCCTGATAATAAAAAAACTAAGTCAAATAGATAAGCTTTCTATCGGACGCAGATTATCGAAAAATATTTGTTTGGGCAACAAAAGAGTAATTAAATCCAACTATCCCATTTCAGACTACAAACTACTGTTAGATTTATTTGAATATAACGCCGGTATTATAATCCTGCCGGAAGGCGACGTTGCAAAGAAAGAGTTTCAAGCCTATATAAACTCTCTTGCAGCTGAATCTTATCCGTTCGTCGCAAGCGGATACTTTCTAAAATGCGGTTGCTTGTTCTGTGACGGAAGCGATACATTTTCAAGCGATAGCCTTTCGGTAGGATTTTTATATGTAAGCTATGAACAGTTAGTGGATATTTCAAATGATATAATGCGGAAATTTATGATAAAACAAGTGCTGTTAAAGGACGAAAATTCGGAATTTGTATATTTGATTTCAAAAAAATGATTTTATGTGTCGAAAATGTAAGAGATTGTAAAAATGCTCTATGAATATTATTCGTTCAATGACGTTTTCACTATTGATATTTACGGTTTAACATACCGCTTTCGGCTCTTGAAATGTGCATAATATGATGTATAATAAAGCTATAAAGCTGTAAAGAGCACTATGTTGAAGCAATAGGAAAATACTGTTAAAGGTTGGAAATACATTATGAAAAATAAAATATGTTTGATAATATTATTTTGCGTTGTTTTGATTACAGTTTGCGCAACATCTTTTGTTTTGATTGAAAAGAAAAACATATCAAAGCACAACTTGGTTTATGCAAGCGGCATTGACAATAAATTGTATGAATACAATTTATCCGAACTTGATGAAAAACAGATTTCTTTTGACGGATATTCGGATTATTTTCTTGTCGGAGAATATACACAAGGGGATTATTGCTGTGTCGCAAAAGATGAAAATTCGGCTTATGTTGTCTTAACGGTTAAAGACGGCATTGTAGAAAAAGTATATCAGTTAAGCTTTTGTCCGGATAAAATTATTGTAGGAAAAAGCAATATTTATTGCTTATCAGAGGGAAGGATTTATCTGATAAGCAAAACGGACAATTCTGAAATCCTTTATAAAGAAAATGTATATACCGAAAAATACTGCTTGAGTATGTTTGTTACCGAACAGGGGGATTTGGTTTATTTAAGGCAAGAAAATGACGGAAGTGTCTCGGCTTTGCTTGACAGTAACGGGCAGGAAAGCAATATTTTCACTTTTAATTTAAAAGAGGCTTCCATTTTCGGGCTTGATGTCGACGGCAGAATTTTGTATATTGATAGAATCGACAATAACGCTTTGAAAAGTGTTTCCGTTTATGGGGGAAAGTTGAATAAAGTAAGAAAATACGGTAAAGATGTTACTTCCGTTCGGTCAATGTTTGATGGTGAATTTGTCATTAAATATAAAATCAGGATTGTTGACAACTGCCCATATGTCTTTGTAGATAGCGGCAAAACAGGCGTTTCTGTCGTAACCGGCTTACCTTGGTTTGATGTACCGGATTCTGTTGTTGTAGTGTAGTTTTGAAAGGCTTGTCTAAATTTTTATTTCATCAACTCGTTCAAATGCGCATAGCGCTTTGTTAGGTGTACACTGTGATAATCACCGTTTCCATACACAGGGCGTATATGACGACGCAAACAATATAACTTACGAGTACGGCGTTTCACTTGACGGTGAAAAGACTTTACGCTATCATTATGTATATGACAGGATGAATCAGCTTGTCAGAGCAGATGACAATGTAAGCCACAAAACATATTCCGGCTAATGAAGGTTCTAACGCTTGGTGGTGATAATATGGATAAAAAGCGAATAATAAAAAATGTTACTACTGTTTTAATTTTTGTAATTGTCTTAGGCTTCATTTCGAGTTGGGTCAAAAACAGTATAAACATAACGCCGGTATTTATTGTTTTTGACACTTATGTTTTCATTATACCGTGCATAATTTTCACAGTGGGAATAATCTGTTATATTGCTTCTCTGTTTGTCAGTAGTCAAAAGGAAAATTCTGCATTAAAGCGCAGTGCTTTGGGAATAGCTGTTTTTTGCATTATTTTTTCGGTGTCGTTTGCCGTTGCGGTATTATTAAACTCTGCCGACAAAGAAATATCCGGATACAAAGAAGCTCTCGAGAGCAAATACAATTTGGAAAATTTTATCGATTTGAATGAGTATTCGCTTCAAGATAAACAGTCAGACCGTGAGCAAGCCTATTCAAACGGCATTATAAACGGCTATTATAATTCTGCGTCATACGCTAAAAATGACGGCAGTTATAACTATTACAGCGTTACCGTGTATGAATACAGCGGAGGAACTGCACTTGAGCGCACTGCTATTAAAAACAGACTTGAAAATCAGCTTTTTAGAGAAAATTCGGTTTCGGGAAAGAGACTTAAATACACGGAAAACACAGTAGGCGAATACAGTTATAAATACTGCAATTACACAGACAAATTTGAAACGAGGTCCGCCTCAAATTTTTCCGTTATTGCCGAAGATAATGACAAAGTAATCGTATATATTATACAGTCGGAGTATGAATATGCTTTCGGTCAAGACATTAACGCCGATAAGATAATTGAAACAATTTGCGAATAAAGCTTTATAGTTAAATATTAAATGCTACGTATATCGTTTTATACTTTAATTGTGTTTTAATGCAGGGAATGCTTTAGTTCAAAAGTAATATAGTAAAACCAAATTGATTTGCATGTACCGTATTCTGCTGTTTTAGTGTAGGAATGGGAATTCTTATCTAAATTAAATCAGCGCATAAAATAATCTGTTCAAATGTGCTATGCGCTTTGATGGTGCACCCTGTGATAATCACCGTTTCAAATACACAGGGTGCGCTGAATGGAAATACGTTTTACGCTTCCGACATTGAAACAGAGCAAAAACGCAGTCTATTTTACAAAATTCAGTCCTTTATACAACATAAGTAAAACAAGAAAAAAAGCCTGTAGGATAAACATCTTACAGACTTTTTGTATAAATGGTCGGAGTGACAAGACTTGAACTTGCGGCCCCTAGACCCCCAGTCTAGTGCGCTACCAGCTGCGCTACACCCCGAAATATATAACAGTAAATTAAGTGGGGGATATGATTTATGCTTAAAAACATATGTCATATTTTTTACTGCCCGAGTATATTATCATATATTTAATTGTTTTGCAAGTGATTTTTTGATTTTTTTCGCTTTTTTTCTAAATTTTCGGAATTTTTCGTTAAAAATGCGTCGTAAGAGGTTTTTTACTTGTCTTTTTACTTTTAATATATTAGAATAAAAGTATAAATTTACGGAGGGAAAAATATGCCTGATTATTTTGATTGCTTCAAGATAAATTGTTCCCCTGTTTCAAAAAAAGAGTGCACAATCACTGCCGGGGATACAAGATTAACTGTTTTGACGCCTTGCCTTGTTCGTGTCGAGGGGTCTGATGACGGCTGCTTTTGCGACGAGCCTACGCAAGCGGTGTGGTTTAGGGACTTTGAAAACCCGAAATTCACTCAAAGCGTTATTAAAAATCACATTGTTGTTAAAACCGAGCTTGCCGAGTTTTGCTATGACACAAAAAAGCACAGGATGCTATACATAGATCTTGCCGATTCCCGTCATATAACCGATTTTAACTCGGGCAATTTGAAAGGCACCTGCCGAACTTTAGACGGCTCTTGCGGAAAAGAACCGCTTGAGGACGGAATTGTATCCCGAAACGGCGTTGCAATGCTGAACGACGGTAAATCGCTTGTTATCGGCGAGGACGGACTTCCTAAGCCGAGAGCGCATAAGCAATCCGACGATTATTTCTTCGCATACGGAAACGATTACATAAGCGCAGTGCGTGATTTCTTTAAGCTTACAGGCTTTGCGCCGCTTATTCCGAGATTTGCATTGGGAAATTGGTGGTCAAGGTATAAGGCATATACTCAAGAGGAATATCTTACCCTTATGAATAGATTTATTGACAGTAAAATACCGATTACGGTTGCGACTGTCGATATGGATTGGCATTGGGTTGACGTTAAGAAGAGATTCGGAAAGGAAGCGGCGAAAAATTCGCATTGCAATACCGCTAAGGAGAGATATTTCGATATGATGTCCGACGGCGGATGGACGGGCTACAGCTGGAATACGGAGCTGTTTCCGAATCCGCAGGAATTTCTCAAAAAGCTTCACGATAACGGCTTTAAGGTTACGTTTAATCTTCATCCTGCAACGGGAATACGCTTCTTTGAGGATTGCTACAATGAATTTGCAAGGTTTATGGGCGACGACCCGAAGGAGAAAAAGCAATACAGATTTGATATAACCGATAAAAAGTTTATAGAGGCATATTTCAGTATTGTTCATAAACCGCTTCAGGATATGGGCGTGGATTTTTGGTGGATTGATTGGCAGCAGGGCAATAAGACTGCCACTCCCGGACTTGATCCGCTTTGGGCGTTAAATCACTATCATTCGCTTGATATTGCGAGAGACGGCAAGAGGCGACCGCTTATTCTTTCAAGGTTTGCGGGCGCAGGCTCACACCGTTATCCGCTTGGATTTTCGGGCGATACTTTCCAAAATTGGAAAGTGCTTGATTTTCAGCCGTACTTCACTTCGACAGCCACAAATATCGGCTATACTTGGTGGAGCCACGATATCGGCGGTCATCATATGGGCAAGAAAGACGATGAATTATATCTTCGTTGGGTTCAGCTTGGCGTATTCTCTCCGATAATGAGGCTACATTCGACCTCTAACGAGTTTATGGGCAAAGAGCCGTGGAAGTATTCAAAGAGCGTTGAAACGGTTGTCAGCGACTTTATGAGGTTTCGTCACAGGATGCTTCCGTACCTTTATACAATGAATTACAGAACGCATACCGACGGCAGGGCGATTTGCGAGCCTATGTACTATGAATATCCTGATTGCGACGAGGCATATGACTGCAAGAACGAGTACAGCTTTGGCTCTGAATTGATTGTCGCACCGATTACCGAGCCGAAAAACAAAAACACCCTGCTTGCAGGCACAAACGCTTGGATACCCGATGGCAGATATACGGATATTTTCAACAATCGCATATACAACGGACCTATGAGCGTTAAGCTGTTCCGTGACGACAGCACAATACCCGTGCTTGCAAAAGAGGGCGCTATAATTCCGCTTGGAATGAACGGCGAGGATAATTCTTGTAAAAATCCCGACGGCTTGGAAATTCTCGTTTACAGAGGAAGCAACAGTTTTTCAATGTACGAGGATGACGGCGAAACACAGGAATTTGAAAACGGCAAGCTTGCGTTTACCGATTTTGAGGTTTCGGAAAAAGATGATATTGTCGAGTTTTATATAAAGCCCGTAAGAGGGGACAAGACGGTTATTCCGACCGTGAGAGCTTATACTCTTTCATTCAGAGATATTGTTAATGCGAATGTCGTTGTTGCGGTAAACGGCAAAGAAAAAGATTGTAAGGTCATAAAGGATAACGGATATGTAGGCGTTTTGTTAAAAGAGATATGTCCCGAGGACAGCGTTAAAATTACACTTTCAAATACAGCTGTTCTTAAAAATACCGACAGGAGAGAGGCTCTCATTGAGCTTGTGTCAAAATATCAGCTCAATAACAATATTAAGCCTACTATGTTCGGCGCATATGTTGACGGAAAAACAAACACGCTCAAGGTCAAAAAATGCTTCAGAGAGCCGATTGAGGAAATCGAAAAACTCTTATAATCGTGATTTAATTTGCGAACGGTTTAGTGTTTTTAGAGGTGATTGCTATGGGTACAAAAGAGTTTGCATATATTTTCGGCGATGTAATCTGTCTTATAATGCTTCTTTCCATAAGTAACGCATCAAGACGGCATACTAAGATACTTCTTGCGGAGAGATACTTCCTTGAAATGTCGCTTGCTACGGCAATTTTGCTTATATCCGATATAATTTGGCCGCTTGTAAACGGTGTTAAGCTTCCGGGCTTCAGACTTCTCAATATTATAATAAACTTAGTTTATATGGTCTTGACGGGCTTTATCGGATTTTTGTGGATTGTATATGTTGATTTTAAGGTTCGTCGCAGACTTGACAGCTCTCATTATAAAAGAGTTACCATGTTTTCAATTCCGATGTTGGTTTTGTTGGTCTTAACGCTCACTTCTCCCAAAACGCATATTTTGTTCTATATTGACGAGAACAACTGTTACCGCAGAGGTAAGCTTATGTGGATAAGAATATGCGTTATGATTCTTTACGTTTTGTGGGCGGCGGTGCTCACCCTTGTCGGAATAAAACGGCAAAAAACAAAGCAGAAAAAGGATGAAATGCGTGCACTTTTGCAGTTTATCTTTTTCCCGCTTATCGGTATATTTATGCAGCTGTTTTATCTGAATTTGCCGTTTACGGCTGTCGGAATTTCTCTTTCGGTTTTATTGGTATTCATAAATGTACAAAACAAGCAGATTTCAATAGACACCCTCACGGGCATTAACAACAGACGGCAGTTAGCTCTTTATATAGCTTCGGAGCTCAGTGCTTTATCTAAAAAGGGCGAGCTTTACTATCTCATTATGGATATTGATAAGTTCAAATCAATCAACGATACCTACGGACACCTTGAGGGCGACAACGCACTGATTAAAATTGCGTCGCTGTTGAATTCCCTGTGCGAAAAGCAAAACGATTTCGTTGCACGCTACGGCGGAGATGAGTTTGTTATCGTGTGCAGACGGCATAGTGAAGCAGAGGTTGAAGCCTTGAAGCAGGAGATTTTAAGTGCCGTTTCCAAATTGAACGACGAGGGAACGCTTCCGTACACGCTTTCTTTAAGCGTGGGCAGTGCAAAGTTTGATACGACCAAAAGCAATGATGAAATATTTGCCGAAGCGGATAAAAAGCTCTACTCTATAAAATCGGAACGCACGAATGTTAACGCATAAGCTTTTTTAAGTGTAAATCGCAAATTTATGTTGATTTTATGGGAATAATTGAGTATTATTATATTTGTAATTTTTAATTGTTTGCAGGTGAAAGCTATGATTAGTGATATTCAAAAAGAAATAATGCGACTTAAAAAGGAAAAGGATATTTGTATTCTTGCCCATTCCTACGTCGCTCATGAAATACTTGAAATTGCCGACTTTACGGGAGACAGCTATGCGCTCTCCGTGAAAGCCGCTTCCGCACCGCAAAAGACCGTGATTATGGTCGGCGTTCGTTTTATGGCTGAGACTGTAAAAATTCTCTCTCCCGAAAAGACTGTTATCCTTGCTCATGATGAAGCAGGCTGTCCTATGGCGGAGCAGATGGATAAGGATATGATTTCGGCTGTCAAACAGCAGTATCCCGACTATAAGGTTGTGGCATATATAAACACTACCGCAGAGCTTAAAACGGTTTGCGATGTGTGCGTTACTTCGTCGTCGGCTGTTAAAATCGTAAGTCAGCTTCCCGATAAAAATATTCTCTTTATTCCCGATTGCAACCTCGGTGCTTATGTGGCAGAGCAGGTTCCCGATAAGAATTTCAAGCTCTTGCAGGGCGGCTGTCCCGTTCACGCTTCGGTAAATGAAAGAGAGGTTATAGCGGCGAAGCAGAAGCATCCCAACGCACTTTTGCTTGTTCATCCCGAATGTACCGCAGAGGTTACAAAGCACGCTGATTATATCGGCTCGACCTCGGGCATTATGGAATTTGCTAAAAAGAGTGAAAATAAAGAATTCATTATCGGTACGGAGATTTCTATTGCGGAGCATTTACAGTATGAGTGTCCGGATAAGATGTTCTATTATCTTTCGCAGAAGCTTATTTGCAAGAATATGAAAATGTCAACGCTCTATGATGTTTACAATGCTGTTCTCGGTCGTTCGGGAGAGGAAATTGAGCTTGACGCCGACACGATAGCAAAGGCTCGCAAATGTATCGACGAGATGATTAGACTCGGCGGCTGAGGTGTTTTAATTGGCAGAAAATAAAAAGGTTATGATAGGTATGAGCGGCGGCGTTGACTCTTCGGTTGCCGCTTTCCTTTTACAAAAAGAGTCACTTGAGGTTATCGGAGCTACAATGAAGCTCTATAACAACGAGGATATTGATTTTGTTTCCGAAAAGACCTGCTGCTCGCTTGACGACGTTTTAGACGCAAAGAGCGTTTGCGCAAGGCTCGGCATTCGTCATTACACGCTTAATATGACGGATGATTTCAAAAAAGAGGTCATCGAACGCTTTATTTCGGCATATCAAAACGGATTTACACCAAACCCGTGTATTGACTGCAACCGTTATATGAAATTCTCGAAAATGCTTCATAAGGCGCAGGAGCTTAATATAGATTATGTTGCGACAGGTCATTATGCAAGAATTGAAAAGCAAGGCGACAGGTATATCTTAAAAAAGGCCGTTGATTTGTCAAAGGATCAAAGCTATGTTCTCTATTCGCTCACGCAAGAGCAGCTAAAGGTAACAAAATTCCCGCTTGGCAATTATACAAAACAACAGGTGCGTGAAATTGCCGAAGAAAACGGCTTCGTTAACGCACGAAAGCACGAAAGCCAAGATATTTGCTTTGTTCCCGACGGAGATTACAGCAAATTTATCGAATATTACACGGGCAAGACCTATCCCTGCGGCGATTTTGTCGATATGAACGGCAAAAGGCTCGGAGAGCACAAGGGAATTATCCGTTATACGATAGGGCAGAGGAGAGGGCTCGGACTTGCCTTGCCGGCTTCTATGTACGTTGTTGAAAAGGACGTTGATAACAACAAGGTTATACTCGGCTTTAATGACGACCTTTTCAAAAAAGAAGTAAATGTTAAAAATATTAGCTTTACCGCTTGTGACGGACTTGATAAACCCGAACGCTTGTGTGCTAAAATCAGATACAATCAAAAGGAACAGCCTGCAACGGTAACGCAGACGGACGAAAACCATTTCACGATTGTTTTTGATGAACCGCAAAGAGCTATAACAAAGGGTCAAGCGGCAGTTTTATATGACGGCGACACGGTTGTCGGCGGCGGAACAATAGAATAAGAAAAAACAAAAGGTTGTTGAAACGAAAATTTCAACAACCTTTTTTGTCAGTTTTGTTTCAGCTCTTTTTCAAGCTCCTGCTTTTTCTTTAACGCTTCGCTTACCGACAGCGCAGTAAGGAAGAACGATACAAGTGCGAACAAGCATTTAATTGTTTTCTTCATAAAATCACCGTCTTTCAAAATTCCTCGTAGTATAAGCTGTCTTTTTCGCTTAAACCGTCGATATTATTTATAAGCTTGATTTTAGAAAGTGCACTTTCGGGAGTTATATTGTAAAGCGGTATCGCTCCGCTTGCGATAATGCTGTCCGTAGAGCCGTAAAACGCTTCGTTTCTTCTGACAGGGCAGAGATAGAAGCTTATTCCGTTTTGCTTGCATTTTTCAATGAATTCAGGCAATTTGTTTCCGTCGGCAGTACCAGAATGATAGGTGGTGTGTATTATCGCCGAGGGCTTTGTCTTTTCAATGTCAAAAACAGAGTAGTCAATATCGGGAAATGCTCTTATTAAAAGAACTCTTTTATCTAAGCTTATTTTATCGCCGACTATTTTCGGTAACGGCTTAGAAATTGCGTCATAGGATATACCCGATTTTCTGTTGAATGAGATATATCCGTTGTCATCCGCCTCGGCAAGATAAGTGTTGTTTATTGAATTGAACTCAGCCGATACAAAATCCGCTTCATAAAGCCTTGTGGCAAGATGTATAAGATTTCGCCCGTTGGGATTTTTATACGGAACAACAAAGCCTTTTCCGCCGTTTTCAATGTAATTTACAGCAAGCTCAAGATTGTCCAAAGCGTTAGAACGTGAATCTGTGATAACAAAATTTGCACTTACAAAGCAAACGGGCAAATCAATGTGTCGCAATGCCATAGCAACGAGACTTGAGGTAAAGGGCAGCGTGTCCGTGCCGTGCATAATTATAATTCCGCCGTAGCTTGAAAGGTCGATGGAAAGAATAGTGTTTATAAGCCTTTCATAAAACGAATTGTCGGCATTTTCCGAGAGTATTTCGCATACCTTTACGTTTTTAAGCTCGGTGTCCTTGTGCTCCTTCAAAAACCTTTCGATTACAGGTGCGTTTGCAGGGTTGATAACATTGTCGTTTTTCTCACTTGCAATTGTGCCGCCCGTGTGTAAAACAAGAATTTTCATTTAATCACCTATTTCTCTTACGGCTTTTTTATAATCATCATATGTAAGATAAGAATTTATAATTTTAAGCATTGCATTTGCGCTCATATGCTCGGGGAGGGAAAGCTCTTTCAAAAGCCGCTTTCTTTTTTCCTGCGAATTGTCTTTTCCGCATATACCGTCCTCAAAAAGGTCGGTCTTTGTAACGAGCCTGCGTTCATTTTCGCTTGAAACTACGCTTTTCCCGTCAATACCGGCTTTTTTTAACGCCTCAAGTATAATTTCACTTTTAACACCCTCAACGCCTAATTTGCCCTCTTTTGACGGCGTATCCTTACGGCGTTCCTTGCCGAAAATATCGGGGATATAAACGTGCGTGATTTTCTCGGGCGGAACAATTCCCGATAAGAACGAGCGTATAACAAAGCCTGCCGAATCGGAGTCCGTTAAAACGACAATGCCTTTTTTATCGGCTATCATTCTTATAAATTTTTGCTTTTCCCTGTCCTTGAAAACGCCGAAGCCGTCCGTTTCTATAATTACTGCGTCGAGGATAGATGACAGCTTTATTTTGTCATATTTTCCCTCGACTATAACCGCTTGGTCAATTTTTATCATAATTTTCTCCGTCAGTTCATTGCACAGCTAAGCTCAACCAAAAGCTTTTCAAGTACCGTTTTTTCGTCGCTTGTTCGAAGCTTAATTTTTTCGTCGGCACCCTCAAGCATCTCAATGCACCGCTTCAGCTGCGTCATATCAAGGCTTCTGCAATCTCTTTGTGCGTTGCGAAGCCGAAATTCCACATTTTTATAGTTGTAATAATCCTTGAAAAAGTCTGCGTTCTTTCCTGCAAGAATAGACGCTTTAACCCTGTACATATCGACAAAATTGCTCGAAAGTGCGCCGAGAATCAGCTCGGGCTTTTCCTTGTCCTGAAACAGCTTGTTAAGAATTGTAAGGCTTTTTGCAAGGTTTTTTGAAAGCAACGCCTTTGATAGGTCGAAAACATTTGCCTCAAGCGATTTTATGCAAACAGCGTCAATATCGGAATAGGCAAGCTCTCCGCTTTTTTTGTAATCCGCAAGCTTTTCAACTTCGTTTAGGAGAATGTTAAGGTCGTCGCCCACGGTGTCGATAAGATAAAACGCAACCTGTTTGTCAACGGTAATACCACGTTTTTTAAGTCCGCTTGCAACCGTTTTTGCAAGTGAGGTCCTGTCCATTTTGTCAAGGCACACGCTTTCGCCGTATTTTGTGAAAACTGAAATTACATTTTTCCACTTTGCGTTCTTTTTGGGATTTATATCGGTTGTGTCCTGCCAAAAAACAGCGACGGTGGTTTCGGGCATATCCTTAATCCAGCTTTCAAAACGCTCCTTATCGGCGGAATAAAAGCTGTCAAGCGGAAAGTCCTTCATAAACGTACAGGTGTATTCGGAAAAGGCGGGGAGAGTGTCCGTCGAGTCAATAAGCTCGTCGATAGGGGTGTTGTTCTCTGCGTCAAATTTACGAAGATTAAAGCCCTCCATATCGGCATTAACACATTTTTTTGCAATGAGATTTGCATAGTGCTGCTTCAAATAAGGCTCGTTGCCGTAAATCAAATACGCATTTGAAAACTTACGCTCTTTTATTTGATTTTTAAGAGTAGCTTCATCAATTTGAGACATTTTAATATCCTTTCCGCCTATGAGAGCTTGACTTCGATAGCCTTTTCGTTTGGTTTTGTGTATATAACTTGTCCGAAATTATCCTTGTTAATTTCCTTTGCATATTTTTCGTCGCAAATAAGCAAATCGCAGCTGTAATTTTCGGGTATGTAATCTGCATCAAGACAGATAAGAGCTGTCTTTTCTTGAAACATTATCTGACAAAATCCGCTTTGCGTTGCAACGGTCAAATCGGAGAGACTGTCCGTATGATGTTCAAGCGATGATATTTTGCCGTCGAAATAAACGTCGTTTTTAAGTTTGCTGTCATTCGTCAAAATCTCATCGATTGTATAGGTCGAAATCAGCTCCTTCGCTCTTTCGGGCGAGGTGTAAACAGCTAACACATCAACACGGCTTATAGCGTTGTTATCTATTATATCACAAACCTTGCTCGCCGCATAGTCTTCGTTATCCGCAAATATAACAGCGCAGTAGCCGTGATATTTTATAACCGCAGAAGTGCCTTTTTCACTTTGATTTATGATGGCCTTAGGTGTTGTCAATGCTTCTGCATACACATAGGTACTGCAGAGCGTGAACACAAGAGCCAAGCACAAAGCGGTTATTTCCAAAATTTTACCTTTCTTATTCAAAATATGCTTCATAAAAGCAAGCACGGTCATAGAAGCTATAAAAACAGATATAATTATCGGCGAGTCAACAGGGAAAAGTAAATATCTTATTGACGACAGCCTTGTTGCGACGAATATAAGAAATTTTGCTATTTCTCCCGAAATCAGAATAAGCGGTGTTCCGACAAATTTAAGTCCGATAACTGAAATTACAGAGCCTATTCCCGCAATTTCCATACACAGCTTTCCGAAGAAAACCATAAGAAGATTTGCTAAAAGTAAAACAAGGGATATGTTTTTGAATTTTAAGAAATATACGGGCAGGGTAAATATGTTTACACTTATGCAAACCGCAATAAGCGAATTGGCTTGCTCAATTAAATATTTTATTTGTTTGGATTTAACCTTACGGAAAGGCTTTCGTAAAATTTTATCAACGCCGTTATACATAATCAATATGCCGAGTGTTGCGAGCAAACTCAGCCACAAGCTGATGCTCAAAGCGCAGTACGGATTTTGGAACAGCATTACTATCAACGAAAAGCCGATTGAATTTATGGGCTCTGCTTCCTTTTGGACGATGTTCGCAAGGTAAACTAAAATCATCATAAAGCCTGCTCTTACAACAGGAGGATTAGCACCTGTGAGCAATATGAAGAAAAGGCAGAAAATTATGGCGTTGATTGACGCTCTTTTGCATTTTACGCCGAGCTTACGCAGCCTGCTGTAAACAAGCGACGACCAAATGCTGACATGTAAGCCGGATACCGCAAACAGATGCGAAACTCCGCAAAGCCGAAAGGAATTGTTTACACGCTTGCTTAAATCTGATTTTTCGCCGAGGACAAGACCGCACACAACAGAGCCGCAATCATTCGGCAAAACGCTTTTTATCTCATTATAAAGCTTATATCTCACATTGAGTATAAGACTTAGTAAGTCTTTATTGTCGCCTTTAGTTATTTTGATGTCATCACTTTTATAGCTTGCACCGACAACAATATTCTTTGAACGGTAGTATTCGAGGAACTCGTCGTCCTCGTTTCCGAGCATAAAGGTATTTAATGTTGCGGTAACGGTATCCGTCGGCTCAAAATCGATAGGGTAGGGCAAGGTAATTTTGATGTTAACAGCTTCCTTAACACCGTTTACCTCGCTTGTTCTTATTGTGTAATACTTTTGCGAGCCGTTGGCGGTCGGGAGTGTAATCAGGCTTCCCTTTACCGTAACCGTATTATCGCTGTATCGCTTTGAAATTATTTCATATTGTGCATTTGACGTTACAAACAGGCATAACGCTACGCAAACAGACAGTATTGCGGTGGGTACGGTCATATTTTGACGAAGCGGCTTTATCAAAAGAGATACAAACAATAAAGCAAGCGAAACCATAAGGGTAACGCTTGCCAGATTGTAATTATTGGCTTCGCACAACAGGGTCAATGCAAGAAGCATTGAAAATCCTATAACGGCAAGTGGGCGTTTCATAGCTTATACAAGTCTTTCGCCTAAGTTTTTACCGCTGAGCACGTGAAAATGGAGATGCATTACCGTTTGACCCGCACCCTCGCCGCAGTTGTTTATTATTCTGTAACTGTCGAGGTTTAATTCACTTGCGAGCCTTGCAATAACCTCAAATATATGAGAGATAACAGAGGAATTACTGCCGTTAATATCCTTTGCACAAGAAATATGCTCTTTGGGAACAACAAGGAAATGAACGTCCGACTGAGGTGCTATGTCATAAAACGCATAGCACAAATCATCCTCATAAAGCTTCTTTGACGGGATTTCGCCTGAAATAATTTTGCAGAAAATACAATCACTCATATTTTTCACCTCATTTAAGCATTTCTTCAACTATCGAAGCGGTCTTTTCAAGAGCCTCGGAGATTTTAGAAATATCCTTTGCACCTGCCATTGCGCTGTCGGGTTTTCCTCCGCCCGAGCCGCCTGCAACAGCCGCAACCTGACGGACAATGTTGCCTGCGTGAGCACCGTGAGAAAGTGCGTCCTTACCTACACAGCAAGCAAACGAGCCTGTGCCTTTTTCCTTGCTTACGCCTGCAAATACGGCAACGATATTGTCGCCCTGCTCTTTAGCCTTATCGCACATAGAACGAAGCTCGTTAGCTCCTGCTTCGCCCAAATCGGCGGTAATTACCTTAACAGCACCGATTTCCTTTGCGTTTTTCATAAGGTCGGAAGCCTTTGAAGCCGCCATCTGTGAATTAAGCTCTGCAAGCTCTTTCTGAACTGCTTTGAGTTCTGCAACGGTTGACTGAGCCTTTGAAACAATATCGGAAACATTCGTGATTTTAAGAGCTGCCGCCGTATCGCAAATTTCCTTATTTGCGTTATCGATATACTTCATAACGTTGAAACCTGTAACGCCGACAATTCTTCTGACACCCGACGCTACCGACGCTTCGGAAACAATTTTGAAAAGTCCGAGATTACCGGTGTTGCTTGCGTGCGTACCGCCGCAAAGCTCCGTTGAAAAATCGCCTGCTTTTACAACTCTTACTATATCGCCGTATTTTTCGCCGAAAAGAGCCATTGCACCGAGCTTTTTAGCCTCATCAATCGGCATTTCCTTTGTAACAACCTCTGTTGCGGACATAATTGCGGTATTTACTTCGTTTTCAACAGCTTTAAGCTCGTCAGAGGTAAGAGCCGAGAAGTGTGTAAAGTCAAAACGAACCTCGTCGGGAGTTACAAGCTGACCTGCCTGCTCAACATGACTACCGAGTACCTTTCTCAAGGCAGCCTGAAGCAAGTGAGCAGCGGTGTGGTTACGCATTGTAGCTTCTCTTGTCTGCTTATCAACAACAGCCTGAACCTTATCACCGAGCTTTAATGACTCGCCGTCGGTAATTGAGCCGTGATGGAGAATAACACCCTCGTGAGTCTTTGTGGTTGATGTAACTTCAAAAGTAAATCCGTTACCCTTGATAACGCCGCTGTCGCCGACCTGTCCGCCGCTTTCCGCATAGAAGGATGTAGTGTCAAGCACAAGTGTTATATTATCATCCTCGGTTGCATATTCTTTTCTTTCGCCGTCAACGATAATCGCCTTGATTTCAGCTTCAGCTTCAAGAGCCGTGTAGCCTACAAATTCAGTCTTTTCAATATCCTTTGTAGCAGTACCGCTGCCTTCCCACGCCTCTGCGCCTGCGCCCTTATGAGCTGCTCTTGCACGAAGCTTCTGCTCCTTTACAAGCTCTGCCCACTTTTCCTCGTCAACAGTCAGACCTTTTTCTTCAAGTAGCTCCTTTGTGAGGTCAATCGGGAAGCCGTAAGTGTCGGAAAGCTTGAATGCGTCCTCGCCGCTTAAAACCTTGCCGTCGAGATTTTCAATCATTTGATTAAAAATCATAAGACCTGTATCAATCGTTTTAGCGAAGCTTTCTTCCTCGGCTTTGATAACGTTTATAATAAAGTCATGCTTTTCAAGAAGATTGGGATATGCAGTCTTGTTTTCGTTGATAACGGTTTCCGCAACATCAGAAAGGAAAGTGCCCTTAATTCCGAGCAATCTGCCGTGTCTTGCGGCACGTCTCAAAAGACGGCGAAGAACATAGCCTCTGCCTTCATTTGAGGGCATAACGCCGTCGCCTATCATCATGGTCGTGCTTCTGATATGGTCTGTGATAACACGAAGCGAAACATCCTTTTTGGGATCCTGATGATACTCAATGTTCGCAATTCTCATAATGTGTTTCATTATATTCTGAACGGTGTCAACCTCAAAAAGATTGTCAACATCCTGCGAAATGCAAGCAAGTCTCTCAAGTCCCATACCTGTATCAATGTTGGGATGAGCAAGTCTTGTGTAATTGTTGTTGCCGTCGTTTTCAAACTGAGTGAAAACAAGGTTCCAGAACTCAATGTATCTGTCGCATTCGCATCCGACCTTACAATCGGGCTTGCCGCAGCCGTATTTCTCGCCACGGTCATAGTAAATCTCGGAGCAAGGGCCGCAAGGACCTGCGCCGTGCTCCCAGAAGTTATCCTCTTTGCCGAAGCGTACCATATGGTCGGGCTTAACGCCTATAACCTTAGTCCAAATATCGTAAGCCTCGTCGTCCTCTTCGTAAACGCTTATATAAAGCTTTTCGGGGTCCATTTCCATAACCTTTGTACAGAATTCCCACGCCCACGGAATAACCTCTTTTTTGAAATAATCGCCGAAAGAGAAGTTGCCGAGCATTTCAAAGAAGGTGCCGTGTCTTGCCGTCTTGCCGACATTTTCAATATCGGGTGTACGAATACATTTCTGACAGGTTGTAACTCTTTTTCTCGGAGGAGTGATTTCGCCCGTGAAATACTTTTTCATAGGTGCCATTCCCGAGTTGATAAGAAGCAAGCTCTTGTCGTTGTTCGGAATAAGCGAAAAGCTTTCAAGTCTCAAATGTCCCTTTGACTCGAAAAATTCAAGATACTTTTCTCTTAAATCATTAAGTGATGTCCATTCCATTGTAATATCTCCTTGTGAAAAGCGTTTGAAAACACTTTTCCTTTATAATCTTAAAAATTATACATTTATAATCATTTATTGTCAACCGAGAATGAATAAAAATGCTTGTTTTTAATGCTTGTTTTATTTTATACGGTATAGTATAATTACTCTGTTAAGGGGATAGTGATGAAATTTTGCGATTAACAAACGAAAAACAACAGCTAAAATCAAATATCCTGCTTATTGTAACGATGCTTTTGATGGCGATTGTTTTGATAGGTACTGTCTTTGTGTGCAATTTTTACTCAAAAAAGCAAACGCAGCCCTGTAATAAAGGAAACGCTCATTTTGATTTGTCAAGCGTTGATTTTTCCAATAAAGGAAGTATTTATCTTACGGGAGAATGGGAGTTTTATCACGGTGCTTTTTTGAAAAGCGATAAAATGACCGCTACGCCTACACGGGAAATGATTGACGTCCCGTCATCTTGGTCGAGCGTGCTCGGAATTCGTAAATATTCCGCAGGCGGATACGCTTCTTACAGATGCTATATTTCAAACGTCAAGTCCGATACTTATCTTACTATGTATATTCCTAATATCGCCTGTTCGTATAAAGTGTTTGTAAACGGAAATGTTGTTACCATAAGCGGCACACCCTCAAAGATTTACAACGAAACCGTGACCTCGGCAGGTCATTACTCTCTTCCGTTTAAGCTCGAAGAGGGGAAGGAATATGAGGTCGTCGTCGAAATATCGGCTGACCATTTTTCGGGTATTTATATGCCTGTTTATATGACCGGATACACGCACGACAGCAACGCCCTGAATTCAAAAATAGCCTTACGGTTTGTGCTTTGCGGCATTGTTTTCCTGTGCGGCTTCCTGTCGGTAATTCTTCGAAAATTTGTCAGCAAGGAGCAATATACATCTTGGCTTCCGCTGCTTGCATTTTTCTTGCTTTTGAGGATGATAATTACAACGGAGAGTTATAGCGTTGTGCAGCCGTATATGTTTAATATCGGATATGAGGAAATGAATGTTTTCATTTTCATTTCAACCTTTATTATAAAACTTGTTGCGCTTATTTATATTGTCAAAAGCCTTAATATTAAAATACACAACAGCACGCTGATTGCAATGAGTGCCACGGTGCTTGCTCTTGCAGTTTCGATAAACTTTTTGCCGAACTCGATTTTTGATTCATACTATTATTTGAGCTTGCAGCTGCTTTCGCTTGTAATTGATTTATACACGATAAACAGATTGTGCATTGAGATTGTCAAAAAGACGCAATATGCGTTTTTGTATCTGTTTTCGTATTTATTCCTGGTGTTCGGCTTAACCATAGACGTCATATACACAAACGGCAAAATAGGACTTAACTGCTCGTCGGTAATGCCCGTGTGCGTGTTTGCTTTTTCGCTTGTAACGCTTGTAATACATGCACTTAAAATAAGAAGATTTTACAATTATGCAATTAAAGCGAGAAGCCTTGAGGCGGAGCTTGAAAGAGCCAATACAGCGGTAATGATTTCTCAAATTCAACCGCATTTCCTTTACAATGCGTTGAACACCATAAAATCATTGATTAAAAGAGATCCTAAAAAAGCGGAAAAGGCCGTTATCGATTTTTCACTTTATCTTAGAGGCAATATGGACAGCCTTACTCAAAAGGAGCCCATACCGTTCAGGGAAGAATTAGAGCACGTTAAATATTATTGTAATATAGAGAAGCTTCGTTTTCAGGATAAGCTTGATATTTATTATGAAATAGGGCCTGATTCCTTCTTTGTACCGACCTTAAGCCTACAACCGATAGTCGAAAATGCCATAAAGCACGGCGTTACAAAGAAGCCCGAGGGCGGAACGGTAACTGTTTCAACCTATGAGGACGATAAAAACTTCTATATCAAGGTTGAGGATGACGGCAAAGGCTTTGATGTAAGCACGCTCGATACGGAGCAAAACGACGGTAGGTCGCATATCGGAATTTCCAATATAAAGCAACGCTTTTCCGATATAATGGGCGGCACCGTTTTCATAGAAAGCAAAGAGGGAGTCGGCACACGGGTTACCGTAACGCTTCCTAAGGACAAAAATGTAGAAACGCTCAAGCAGAGTCTTGAGCTGCAAAGCAATAAAGATATTTTCGGGGAGATGAATATATGAATATAATAGCAGTAGACGACGAAAGCCTCGTTCTCGAGGATATAAAGGATATTTGTGAGGGCTTTGATTTTGTAACGAGCGTAAACACCTTTTCAAATCCTGCCGACGCACTTGAATACACGGTGCTCAATACCGTTGACGTTGCGTTTTTGGATATTGAAATGCCTGTTATGTCGGGAATTGAGCTTGCAAAACGCTTTAACAGAATAAGACCCGATATTAAAATTATCTTTGTTACGGGATTTAAGGAGTATGCATATGACGCTTTCGGAGTTAATGCGATAGGCTATATTCTCAAGCCCTTTTCCGACGATATGATACTCGAACAGCTCAATAAAATCAGACCTGACATTCCGCACAGATACGGACCGAAGGTATTTGTTAAAACCTTTGGATATTTCGATGTGTTTGTAGACGGTAAACCGATGCACTTTTCATCGTCAAAGTCAAAGGAGCTGTTGGCACTTCTTGTTGATAGGCGAGGCGGTTCCGTCAGCACCGAAAATGCCGTATCCGCACTCTGGCCTGACAGAGCTTATGACGAGTCTGTTCAAAGCCTTTTCAGAAAGGTGCTGAAAAGCCTGAGAACCGCACTTTCGGACGCAGGGGTGCTCGATATTCTTATTGACGCAAGAAATCAGCGAAGCGTTGACACGTCAAAATTTGATTGCGACAGCTACAAGCTTTTCAGGGATGACCCCGAAGCAATCAAGGAATATCAAAACGAATATATGAACGGCTACGCTTGGGCAAAGCAGACTAAGCAGCATATTGATAATTTACTCGGGAGGAATTAAAAATGTTATCTGATATTGAAATTGCTCAAAAAGCAAAATGCTTACCGATTAAGGAAATAGCTAAGAGTCTTTCCATTGAAGAGGACGACCTTGAGCTTTACGGAAAATATAAGGCAAAGCTTCCGCTTTCGCTTGTCGATAAATATTCCGACAGACCCGACGGAAAGCTTATACTTGTAACCGCAATAAACCCCACGCCTGCCGGAGAGGGCAAAACAACCGTTACCGTCGGCTTGGGCGAGGCTATGAGCAAAATCGGTAAAAATGCAGTTATCGCACTGCGTGAACCGTCAATGGGACCTGTTTTCGGAATCAAAGGAGGTGCGGCAGGCGGCGGATACGCTCAGGTTATTCCTATGGAGGATATTAACCTGCATTTTACAGGCGATATGCACGCTATCACAGCCGCTAACAATTTGCTTTGTGCGATTATAGACAACCATATTCAGCAGGGCAACGAGCTGTCAATCGATCCGAGAAGAATATTTTTTAAGCGTTGCCTTGATATGAACGACAGAGCGTTGAGGAATGTAATTGTCGGTCTTGGCGGTAAGCTCAACGGTGTTCCGAGAGAGGACGGCTTTATGATTACCGTTGCTTCCGAGGTTATGGCTATACTTTGCCTTGCAAGCGATATAGACGACCTGAAGCTTCGTTTGGGCAGAATACTTGTTGCGTACACCTATGACGGAAAGCCTGTATATGCAAAGGATTTGCAGGTTGTCGGTGCAATGGCGGCACTTTTGAAGGACGCTATTAAGCCAAACCTTGTTCAGACACTCGAAAATACCCCTGCGCTTATGCACGGCGGTCCTTTTGCAAATATTGCACACGGCTGTAACTCTGTTACGGCTACAAAGCTCGGCTTAAAGCTTGCCGATTACTGCATAACCGAAGCCGGCTTCGGCGCTGATCTCGGTGCTGAAAAATTCCTCGATATCAAATGCAGATATGCAGGTCTTAACCCCTCATGTATAGTTATTGTCGCTACAATTCGTGCGCTTAAATACAACGGCGGCGTTGCAAAGAGCGATTTGAAATATGAAAATGTTTCGGCTCTTGAAAAGGGAATTGTAAACCTGCAAACTCATATTGAAAATATGAAAAAATACGGTGTCCCCGTCGTTGTTGCGATAAACCGCTTTATGACCGATACCGACGAAGAAATTAAGGTCATTGAGGATTTCTGTGAAAAGCAGGATGTGCTTGTATCTCTTACAGAGGTATTTGCAAACGGCGGAAACGGCGGCGTTGACCTTGCCAAAAAGGTTGTTAAGACGATTGAGGAAAAGCCGTCAGATTTCAAGCCGCTTTACGATGCGGAGCTTCCGATTAAAGAAAAGCTTGATATTATCGCCCGTGAAATATACAGAGCAGACGGAGTTGTCTATACAAAATCTGCCGAAAAGGCGATTGCCGAAATTGAGGCGCTCGGAAAGGATAAGCTTCCCGTGTGCGTTGCAAAAACTCAGTATTCGCTCTCGGACGATCAGACAAAGCTCGGTAAACCAGAAAACTTTACAATTACCGTTCGTGATGTCAGACTTTCGGCAGGTGCAGGCTTTATAGTTGCGTTGACAGGCGACATTATGACAATGCCCGGACTTTCAAAGCAGCCTGCGGCATACAGCATTGATGTTGACACAGACGGAAATATCAAAGGCTTGTTCTGATAAATGAATATATAAATATATAAACAAAAAACCGCTGATACAAATCAGCGGTTTTTTGTGTGCTTTTGAATATTTAATTATAAGCCTGCTTTTTGGCGGAGAATATCTTTCTTGTCGGTAAGCTCCCACTTAACGCCCAATTCCTCTCTGCCCATATGACCGTAAGCAGCAAGATTTCTGTAAATAGGCTTTCTCAAATCAAGATAGTCAATGATAGCTGCGGGACGAAGGTCAAAGGTTTCGGAAACGATTTCTTCAAGAACATCATCTGAAAGTACGCCTGTGCCGAAGGTGTCAACCATAACCGATACGGGATGAGCAACACCGATTGCATAAGCAAGCTGAACTTCACACTTCTTAGCAAGCTTTGCCGCAACAATGTTCTTTGCAACATATCTTGCCGCATAAGCTGCCGAACGGTCAACCTTTGTCGGATCCTTACCCGAGAAGCAGCCGCCGCCGTGTCTGCCTACGCCGCCGTATGTATCAACTATTATCTTTCTGCCCGTAAGACCGCAGTCGCCTGTGGGACCGCCCGTAACAAATCTGCCTGTGGGGTTTACATAGATAATTGTATCGTCGTCGAAAAGCTCCTGCGGAATGATAGGCTTGATAACATTTTCAAGAATATCACGTCTGATAGTTTCAAGCTCAACATCGGCGCTGTGCTGTGAGGAAATAACGATAGTGTCAACTCTTACGGGTGTGCCGTCTTCGTTGTATTCAATGGTAACCTGTGTTTTGCCGTCGGCACGAAGATAGGGGAGAGTGCCGTCTTTTCTGACCTTTGTAAGCTGCTTTGCAAGCTTGTGAGCAAGTGAAATTGCAAGGGGCATAAGCTCGGGTGTTTCGTCGCAGGCATAGCCGAACATCATACCCTGGTCGCCTGCACCGTGAAGATTGTAATCCTCCTGCTGTCCCTCTTTAAGCTCGTAGGATTTATCAACGCCTAAGGCTATATCGCTTGACTGCTTGTCGATAAAGGTCGAAACGTTGCAGGTGTGAGCGTTAAAGCCCTTTTCGTCGCTGTCGTAGCCGATTTCGCATACGACATCTCTTGCGATTTTTTCAATGTCAATATCGGCTGTGGTTGTGATTTCGCCCATTACTGTAATTTGGTTTGTAATGCAGGTTGTTTCACACGCAACTCTGCCGTGGGGGTCTTGCTTGAGGATTTCGTCGAGAACTGCGTCTGAAATATTGTCGCAGATTTTGTCGGGATGACCCTCTGTAACTGATTCTGATGTAAAGAGATACTTTGCCATTTTGGTACTCCTAAAAATTTATTAACATAAAAATAAGCACCTCGAAAGGTGCTTAAAACACCTTATCTTTCGGATAAACCGTAGGAATTAGCACCTTGCATAAGCAGGTTGCCGTGGCTTCACAGGGCCTGTCCCTCCGCCACTCTCTATAAGGAGATGATTATTTTCTTGTCGCATATATTCTACTACTGTATATGCTCTTTGTCAACAGCGTAAACAAGAGTTCAAATATTATTTACACATTCTTGCCCTTGATTACGGGAGAAAGAGGCTTGTAAATCAAAAAGCAAATAATTGCGTTCGCAATTCCCTTGAGGAAGGTAAAGGGAAGATTGAATATTGTAAGCGCCTTTGCGAGTGAGTCTGTACCGGGTAAGATTTCCGAATACATACCGATAATAGCGTCCATTGGCATATGATAGAGAACAACATAAGCGGGATAAACGATAAAATAGTTCATCGGAAGTGAAGCGAGTGCCATAAACAATGCACCGAGGAAAGCGCCGACAACCGCACCCTTACGGGTTTTGTGCTTCTTATAGATAAAGCCTGCCGTGATGCAGAAAACAGAGCCTAAAAGGAAGTTGCATATTTCGCCCACGCTTGCTGAGGAGCCAAAGGGAAGGTGGAGAAGATTTTTAATTAGCTCAACCGTTACTCCGTACCACGGACCGATTGCAAACGAGGTAATAAGAGCAGGCAAATCGCTGAAATCAAGCTTCACAAAGCTCGGAATTATCGGTATTGAAAACTCGATAAATTGGAGAATTGCCGCTATTGCGCTCATAATTGCGGTTACTGTGATTTTTCTCAAATCGGATTTTTTTACTTTTGTCATAAGATGACCTCCTAAAAATTTAAGTTGTCATCAAAAAATGCCCCGAGGACAGACCTCGGGGCAAAAAATGTAGCGTAATACATCTTCTTTCATCCGGACTATACCGTCGGTTTCGGAATTTCACCGAATCAGCCGAAAGGCTCGCAGACTTTACTGCCGGTGGGGAATTTCGCCCCGCCCTGAAGACAACTTTTATATTATTATATGACTGTATATCAAAGTTGTCAACAGCAAATATGCAATAATGCGAGCTTGGATGTTATTAAGATGATAAATTGAGTTGACAAGGATGAATTCATAATGTATTATGAATTTGTAGGCAAATGGTTTTAATAAAATGAAAAATGTGTACTTACGGGGGTAATATTATGACAACATTTTTGGTTATAGCTGTTATTTCTTTAATTATTTATACCATTTTCGGAATGATTTTTACCGAAGTTTTTACTCTTGCACCTATATTTCTCAGCATTGCGATTATATGCCTGTTTTTGGCATTGAAGCAGGTTTTGGCAGAGGTGCGTGCTCTGTATGAGCTTCTTCATATGGAACTTGATGATATTAAAGAAAAACTATCTCCCGACAGCACAGAAGAATCGGACAAAGCGGAAGAACCGAAATCATCCGACGAAACAAATGAATAAAATTTAAGAATAAAACTAAAGCTCCGACGCTTGCATTTGCTTTCGTCGGAGCTGATTTTTTATTTATCGGTTTTCGGCCTTGTCGGTGTCCTTTTTCAGCACTATCAAGCCGATTATAAGAATTATCGGGAAGATACAGCCATATGCAAGACCGCTTTTAAGCGCCGCACCCTCACTCAAAGCAGGGTTAGCCGACTTGTAAGCCGAGCTTATGAAGCTGATAAGCCACGGACCTGTTCCGCAGCCTATATCGCCGAGCAGGGCGAGTATGCCGAAAAGTCCGCCCGAGCCGTTCGGAAATCTTTTTGCCGCAAGCGAAAATGTACCGGGCCAGAAAAGACTTATCGAAAGTCCCGTAACGGCGCACGCAAGCAGAGAAACCGTGCTGTTGTTTGAAAGTGATGCGGTAAGATAGCAGGCGATACACAAAACGGAGAGTGCCGACATAATTTTGACAAGATCGATTTTGTCGCCGTAAAGTCCGTAGAACAATCTGCCTGCGCCCATAAGCACCGCGAACAGGCAAGGACCGAGCAAATCGCCCATAAGCTTTGAAACGTGCAAGCCCTCCTCCGCAAAGAAGGACGACCATTGCGACATTGCGATTTCACTTGCGCCTGCGCAGAACATAATAATCATTGCGACGATAAACGCCTTTGATTTCAAAAGCTTCTTGACGGGGATGATTTTGTCGTCTTCCATCGGCGGCATAAACGGTACACTCATAAAGTTGAACATATTTATAAGCGGAACAACTGACCAGATTATCGGTAAAATGTTCCAATTATCGCCGCCTGCAAGCTTTATGAAAACGGTCGAAAGTGCAACTACAAGCATCTGTCCCCAACAGTAGAACGAGTGGAGCAGGCTCATATCCGCCGCTTTTTTATCACTCGGCAGGGACTCGACAATCGGACTTATCGTAACCTCAATCATACCGCTTCCGACGGCGGAAACCATAATTGATACCGCTATCGCAAGAAAATGGTGCGAAGTGAGCTCGGGTAAAATTCCGAGCATTACAAGACCTAAAAATGCAAGAAAATGCGAGCATACGGTTATTTTCTTAAACCCGATTTTGTCGATTATTTTAACCGATAAAATATCAATTGCCATTTGCGTTGCGAAGTTTAACATTATTAAGCTTCCGATTGTCGCAAGGTCAATTTTATATTTATCCGAAAAGATTACAAAAAGCAAGGGTGCTAAGTTGTTTATAATCGCCTGCACGAAATAGCCTATGTAACAAGCGATTTTTGTACCATTAAAGGTTCTTTTTGCCATTTATTCTATACCTCAGTTGATATTATATTTAATTTACCGTTGATTTCAATGTCGCCCGAGCCTGCAAATACAAAAAAGCTGTCGCCTTTATGTGCTTCGAGCTTTTCGCCCGAGTTTTCAATCGTACCGCAGCCGTCCGTTACAAGCAATGAAACGAATGAATTGTCATTTGCAAACAGCCTTTGAGTTCCGTCAATTATGTATTCTTCGACAGTAAATAAATCGCATTTTGTAAGCAGCTGCTTTGTACCGCAAGCCGTTTTTTCTTTTTCTCCGACGGGTTTAATGTCGTATTTCGGCTTTTCGCATTTAGTTACGTCAACCGCTTTGTCAATGTGAAGCGGACGGAGATTTCCGTCTTTATCTTTACGCTGATAATCATATACACGGTAAGTTGTGTTGGAATTTTGCTGAATTTCCGCAAGCAAAATACCCGAGCCTATTGCGTGAAGCGTTCCTGCCTCGATAAAAAACATATCGCCCTTGTGGACTTTAACCTTGTTTACAACCTCAAGAAACGTATTGTTTTCAATTCTGTTTTTGAATTCCTCCGAGCTGATTTCACGGTTAAATCCGTATATAAGCTCTGCTCCCTCATCACAATCAAGAATATACCAACATTCGGTCTTTCCGTATTCGCCCTCAACACGCATTGCGTATTCGTTATCGGGATGAACTTGAACGGAAAGGTCTTTTTTTGCGTCAATCAGCTTTATAAGAATTGGAAAAAAGTCGAATTTTTCACAATCCTTGCCGAGAACGTCTTTACCGCAAAGCTCTATGACCTCGGAGAGAGTTTTACCCTTAAATTCTCCGTTTTCGACAATGCTTTCGCCGTCCTTATGGCAGGATAACATCCAACCCTCTGCGACTATATCCTTATCGCTTTGAAAGCCGAAGTCCGTTTTTAATTTTGTTCCTCCCCAAAGATAGTCCTTGAGTGCAGGCTTTAGCTTTAGCATTTTACCAACTCCTTAAATAAGTATTTAATATACTATCAAATTTAGATGTTAAGTTCAAGGGGCATAAAAAAACAGTTGTATAAAATTGTAATTTGTGTTAGAATGTTTTTTGGTGATTTTTAATGATTTTTATTATATACGGTGCTGTTATTTTTATAGCAACGCTGCTCGGTGCCTTTGTCGGTTTGGGTGGCGGCGTCGTAATTAAGCCCGTTTTGGATGTTATAAATTTTCATCCTTTGGTGCAGGTTGCATTTTTTTCGTCTTGTGCCGTTTTCTCGATGTCGATAACCTCGACGGCAAAGCATCTTAAGAACAAAACGCCTATAAATATGAAATTTGTCCTGCTTTTTGCATTGGGCTCGGTTTTAGGCGGCTTTACGGGTAATAAATTGTTTTCACTCGCACTTGCGAACAGCTCCTCGCCCGATATTGTCAAGGGAATACAGTCAGCTCTGCTCTGTGCTCTTATGATATTGGTTATTGCTTCCGTAAATTTGAATGTCAAGAAATTCAGCATAAAAAATCCTGCTTTAATATCTTTGACGGGACTTTTGCTCGGTATGACCGCTGCTTTCCTCGGAATAGGGGGAGGACCTATCAATGTTGCGGTGCTGACTATTCTTTTTTCTTTTACAATGAGAGACGCCGCCGTTTACTCGGTAGCGATTATTTTCTTCTCACAGCTGTCAAATTTGATAACAAGCTTTGTAAATACGCATTTTGAGGGATTCGATGTCAAGTATTTGCTTGTTATTATTCCGGCTGCGATTTTAGGCGGACTTTTCGGAGCTAAGCTCAACAGAAAGTGTAATGAAAAAACAATAAGAACCGTGTTTACGGCTTCTGTTTGTGCCGTGGCGGCTTTGAGCCTTTACAATGCCGTTACCGCATTTATAAAATAAGGAAACGAGGGTTAGAATTTGAGACCGAACATAATTTTTTATTTCAGCGACCAACAGCGCTGGGATACCGTAAACGAAACGGCAACTCCTAATTTGATGAAGCTTGCCGAGGACGGTATAAAGTTTGAGAACTCTTATACCTGTCAGCCCGTTTGCGGTCCTGCAAGAGCGTGCCTGCAAACAGGCGTTTACGCAACGCAGAACAAGTGCTATTGGAACGGAATACCTCTTCCGCAGGATATTAAACCGCTTGCGGAGTATTTTAATGAGGCAGGCTATGAAACCGCTTACGTCGGCAAATGGCATTTGGCCTCCGACAGGCTTCCGAATATCGGCTTCCATTGTGAAAAAACCGCTATTCCGAAGGAGCTTCAGGGCGGATATAAGGATTGGTGGCGTGCTGCCGACGTGCTTGAATTTACTTCGCACGGTTACGACGGATATGTCTTTGACGCAGAGGGTAACAAGCTTGACTTTAAGGGTTACAGAGCCGATTGCATAAATGATTTTGCATTGGAATACCTTGACCAAAAGACCTCTGACAAGCCGTTCTTTATGTTTGTCTCTCAAATTGAGCCTCATCATCAGAACGACCATCATTGCTACGAAGGACCTAAGGATGTTGTTCCTAAGTTTAAGGATTATCCCTTGCCCGATGATTTGACCTTCTTAAAGGGCGATTACAAAGAAATGTATCCCGACTATATGGCGGCGATAAACAGCCTTGACAGCAACGTCGGAAGATTGGTTGAAAAGCTTAAAGAAAAAGGGCTTTACGATAATACCGTTATCATTTACACAAGCGATCACGGCTCTCATTTCAAGACGAGAAACCTTGAGTATAAGCGTTCTTGTCATGACAGCGCAACGCATACGCCGTTGATTATCGAGGGCGGCGCATTTAAGGGCGGCAAGGTTGACTCAAGACTTGTAAGCCTTATAGATTTACCGCCTACATTGCTTGATATAGCAGGTATTGATATACCCGACAGCTATATGGGTAAATCGCTTTTGAAGGAGCTTGAAACGGGCGAGGAGCGTGATTGCGTATTTATGCAGATAAGCGAAAGCCAATGCGGCCGTGCTATCAGAACGAAGAAGTATAAATATGCAATAAGAACTCTTGCACCTACGGGCTATGCTTTGCATAAAGCGTCAGTATATTTTGAGGATTATCTTTACGACCTTGAAAAAGACCCGATTGAAAAGCATAATCTTATAAAAGACCCGAAATATGCTTCCGAGAGAAAGAAACTCAAAGAAATGCTCATTAGGGAGATGACTGCGGCAGGGGAGAAAGAGCCTAAAATTTTGCCGGCTGTCTTTACCCGTAAAAAATAAAAAGGTATTTAGGAGATTGTAATGGAAAAGACTTATTTGACGCTAAAGGAAAAAATAACTTTCCCGCTTGCGGCTTTCGGCCGTAGCGGCGTTTATACGATTATGTCAATGTTCTTGCTTATATTCTATACGGATGCGGCAGGACTTGACCCGATTCATGCAGGAAATATCATTCTTGCAGGACGTATCTTCGACGCACTCAACGATCCGCTTATGGGTATGATCGTTGACCGCACACATTCAAAATGGGGCAAGATGAGACCTTATCTTCTTTTCTCACCCGTTCCGATTGCGGTTACAACAATTCTTTTGTTCTTTGCACCGCAGTTTTCGTCTTACTCCGCAAAGGTAGCTTATGCGGCTGTAACATATATCCTTTGGGGTATCGCTTTCACAATTCAGGACGTTCCGTTCTGGGGCTTGAGCTCGGTTATTACACCGAACGAGGGCGAGAGAACAAGATTTTTGTCAAACGGCAGACTCGGCAGTACCGCAGGCGGTATTCTTCCCACCGTGCTTATCCCGATTCTTGTCGCTGAAAATGCTCTCGGCTTGAGAAAGGGCTATTTTGTATCGGCAATCATCTTCGGAACAATTGCGGCTGTTCTTTCAATCATTCCTTTCTTTACGGCAAAGGAAAGAGTACACGAGGAGAGACAGGACACAAGAAGCTTTAAGGAAAACTTCCGTCTTATCGGTAAAAACAAGGTGCTTATTATCGTTATCCTCTCGGCTGTTCTCGGCTCGACAATGGTAATGGCAAATGTTTGCGCTACATATATCCATTATTATCTTATCGGCGTTGAAAATTACGGAATTATCCCCAACGGCTTCAAAATGACCTCACTCACAGTTGCGGTCGGTATAGGAATGGTTCCCGCAATGATAATTATGCCTGCATTGAGAAAACGCTTCTCACTTAAAGCAATTTATATCGGCTCGTCGATATTCGGCATAATTTCTCACGTTGCTTTCTGGTTTATCGGCTACAACAACATTTATCTTGTACTTCTTTGCCTTGTGTTTATGGGTGTTCCGCTTGGTATTTACAACGTTATTACATATGCGCTTATCGCAGACAGCGTTGACTATATCGAATGGAAAACGGGCGAGAGAGCAGACGGCGTTTGCTTCGCTTTCCAAACACTTTTGAGCAAGGTTTCGGCAGGTCTTGCAACTTATGCTGTCAGCGTTGTTCTTAAAGTCAGCGAGTTCCAAGCTCCTATCGACGGTATTATTCAGGTTCAGTCCGAAAAGACAAAAACAGGTCTTTTCTTTATGATTACCATTTTGCCTGCAATCGGATTTGCTCTTACAATGATTCCGATGTTCTTCAACGATTACACAGGCGAAAAGAAAGAGAAAATCCAAAAAGAACTTGAATTCCGCAGATTGAGAGCTAACACGTTAAGCGAGCCCGTAGCCGAAGAAAAGTAATTTTATTAGGTAAATTGTACTAAAAGACAAGCAACTTTTACGGTTGCTTGTCTTTTTTTGAGAATTTTTGCAAGAAATGAAAAACAATATTGCATATTTTAATATAATGTATTAAAATACTATTTGATTTAATATGAAAATAAATTTTGAGGTGTGAATTTATGCAATATTCTCAGATGAGCAAGCCTGAATTGGCTAATGAATTTAATGAATTGAAAAAGCAGTACGAAGAGCTCAAAGCACAGAATCTGAAGCTTGATATGTCAAGAGGAAAGCCTGCCGGCGAACAGCTTGATTTGACAATGGATATGCTTAAAGAGGTTATCGGCGTATGCGATTGTAAGAGTGAAAGCGGCTTGGATTGCAGAAACTACGGTGTTCTCGACGGTATTCCCGAGTGCAAGAGACTTTTTGCGGAGATGCTTGAGGTTGACAGCGATAATATTATCCTCGGCGGTACATCTTCGCTTACTCTTATGTTTGATTATATTACACAGTGTATGCTCACAGGTGCAGGCGACAAGCCGTGGAGTCAGCAGGGCGACATTAAGTTCATTTGCAATGTTCCCGGTTATGACAGGCACTTCGGAATTTGCGAATATTACGGAATTAAAATGATAAACGTTCCCATGCTTTCCGACGGTCCCGATGTTGAAAAGATTGCGGAGCTTGTTAAGGACAGAAGCGTTAAGGGTATGTTCTGCGTACCGAAGTATTCAAACCCCACTGGTGTTACCTATTCTGATGAAAAAGTCCGTGCGTTGGCTGCTTTGAAGCCTGCCGCAAAGGATTTCAGAGTTATTTGGGATAACGCATATATAGTTCACGATTTCTTGGAAAACCCCGACAAGGTTCTCAATATCTTTGAGGCTTGCAAGGAATTCGGCACAGAGGATTATTTCATAGAATTTACTTCTACATCAAAAATAAGCTTCCCCGGTGCAGGTGTATCCTGTCTTGCGGCTTCCGATAAGAATATTCAGATGATTAAAAAGAGATTTAACACTCAGATGATAGGTCACGATAAGCTTAATCAGTTAAGACACGCTAAATATTTCAAAAACCTCGACGGAATTAAGGCTCATATGAAAAAGCACGCAGCTCTTATCGAGCCTAAGTTCAATGTTGTTATTGATACATTTGAAAAGGAGCTTGCAGGTACGGGTCTTGCTTCCTGGACAAAGCCGAACGGCGGTTATTTCATCAGCCTTGACACTCAGCAGTGTAGCGCAATGAGAGTCGGCGAGCTTTGTAAGTCGCTCGGCGTTGTGCTTACAAGCGTTGGCGCAACCTATCCCTACGGCAAAGACCCCGAGGATAAAAACATTCGTATCGCACCGACATTCCCGAGTGTTACGGACATTGGCAAGGCGGCAGAAGTGCTTTGTCTTTGCATAAAACTTGCAACAATCGAAAAAATGATGTAAACTGTTATCACAAGGGAAAATTATTCATATAATTTTTTAACGGTGATAATATGAGCTTTTTAGAACAGAACAAAGAATTTGCCAAAGCAAAGCCGTTTGTAACGGCGGTTATTGTTGCGGCAGGTAACTCAACAAGAATGGGCGGCGTCAATAAGCAGTTTTTGCTTATTGACGGCGTCCCTGTGCTTATAAGGACTCTTTTGGCATTCTCTCAAAGCGATATGATTGACGAAATCATAGTTGCGGCGAGGGAGGAGGACATTCCTAAAATGTTCGCAATGATAAAGGAGTACAAGGTCTTAAAGGTAACCGATATAGTCAAGGGCGGAAAAACACGTCAGGAAAGCGTTTTTAATGCTATACGGCGCAGTTCTCCGCTTTCTGAATACTTTGCCATTCACGACGGCGCAAGGCCGCTTGTAACCGAAAAAATAATCGAGGATACCGTTCGTGAGGCATTTTCGACAGGTGCTGCGGCAACAGGCGTCAGGGTAAAGGACACGGTTAAGGTTGTAAACGAAAACGGATTTATAACCGCAACGCCCGACAGAAATTATCTTTGGGCGGTACATACTCCGCAGGTGTTTGAGCGACGTCTTTATCTGTCTGCGATTGACAATGTGTTAAATTCCGAGCTGTTTACGGACGATTGTAAGCTTTTGGAGGAATACGGAACAGAGGTTAAAATGGTCGAGGGCAGTTATGAAAATATTAAAATCACAACGCCCGAGGACACCGATATTGCACAGGCGATTTTATATAGGAGGGAACAGCTATGATTAGAATAGGGCACGGCTATGACGTTCATAAGCTGGTTGAGGGCAGAAAGCTCATTTTGGGCGGAGTCGAAATTGAAAATAACGGAATAGGTCTTTTGGGACATTCGGACGCCGATGTGCTTTTGCATGCTGTTTCCGATGCGCTTTTGGGTGCTGCGGCATACGGCGATATCGGAAAGCACTTTCCCGATACGGACGAAAAATATAAAAATGCGGACAGCCTTAAATTGCTGAAATGCGTATATGAACTTTTGAAGGAAAACGGTTATCATATTGTCAATCTTGACGCAACCGTTTTGGCACAGGCGCCGAAGCTTGCACCGCATATAGTAAAAATGCGTGAGAACATTGCCGAAGCGCTTGATTTGGACGTGGATTTTGTCAGCGTTAAAGCCACTACCGAAGAGGGCTTGGGCTTTACGGGAGCAAAGCAGGGCATTGCGGCTCATTGCGTTTGCCTGATAGAAAAATAACCTTTCAGAGATGATGAAAATCATCTCTTTTTTTATTGAATTTTATTGACGGCTTATAATGCACTTTGATATAATGACATTATAAAACGGTAAAGGAAAAAGCGATGGAGAAATACTACGATTACAGCGATCACATTGAAAAAGCTATGAGCTCATTCTCAAATGAGAAAACTAATTTTGTGTTCAAAAGAAGAGTTCTTGACGAGATGGAGCTTCGTACAAAAGAGGTTATAAAAAGGGGACTCGGCGATAAGAGGGTTGCCCATGACTTGATTATGGACGAATATAATCCTCAGAGAATTGTCAAGGATTATTACGAGTACCTTGAAGATATAAAAGAAAAGAAAAAGATTAAATACACGCCGATTGCCGCTGTTACTTGCATACTTTTGTCTGTGCTTGAGTTTTTGATTATTGGCTTTGTTACGGACATATGGCATCCCACATGGCTTATAATCGAGGGAACGGCTACCGCAGGAGTTATGGCGATTATGCTTACGGCAGTTACAATTTTAAGGCGACACAAGAAGTTTTATGCGATTATGAGAGCTCTTGTTGCAGGCTCTGTTATGGTCGGAACGCAATTTCTGTTCCTGTTTATCAGAATTCTGTTCGATAACGAGCAAGCATACCTCATTTTCTTGTTTGCGCTCGCTATGATGTTTATCGGCGACCTTGTTCTTGCAACCGTGACAAAGCAAAGGCTTGTTTTTGTAAATTACCTTATTACAATTCCGCTTGTTTTCATTTTTGCGTTTGTTATTTTCGGTTTGATAACGGGTCTTTGGAGTGTGGGAAGAATACTTATTATAATCGGCTTTGTTCTTGATATCGGCGTTATAATACAGCTTGCAATGAGGAATAAAAAGCTTGCGTATAATCCGGAGGAGGAAGAATGATGGTAAAAAAGTTAAATGCCGAGCTTTGGGACAAAATGCATTACCTTTTCCGTGATTTTAACGACAGAATGGTTCACGTTGAGCTTCATTACGATTTTGAAATTGATATTGAAGCGTTGAAAACGGTGCTTATCTGCTTCCTTGAAAAAGCTCCTGTTTTGCATTCTTCGTTTGTTGATAATAAATTCAAAACCTATTGGAGAGTAAAAGATTACAGCATTGACGATGTGCTTCACGTTTCGACTCCCGACAATCTTGACGAGGCAATTAACGATTTCCTGACGCAGTATATTCCGCCTGAAAATGACCTGCAAATTCAGGTTGCCGTGTTCTTTCACGACGGAAAATCCGTGCTTTGTATCGTAGAAAATCATATGTGTATGGACGGCGGAGATTTCAAATATTTTTTGAAGGCTCTTTGCAAGAATTATAACGATTACGTCGAGAAGGGAATAAGCCCGATAGAATTAAAATCAGGCTCACGTTCTTTTGAAGAGGTGTATGACGATTTCTCAAAGACCGAAAAGAAAATGGCGCAAAATCTTTACAAAAACGTGTGTGCAAAAGACAATCACAAATTTCCGCTTACAGAGGACAACATAAAAGACCGTTCGTTTATAGCGAGAAGAAAAATTGACAAGGAAAGATTTGCACGCTTGCGAGCTTCGGGCAAAAATCTCGGCGCAACCGTAAACGATATGCTTGTTACGGCTTATTTTTACAGCCTTTATGAGCTTGCCGGCTTTGGCAGAGATGAGAGCGTAACAATTTCCTGCGCTATCGATTTAAGACGCCATATGAAGGACACAAGCGATACGGGAATTACAAACCAAACGGCTTTTATGCAGTGCAATATTCCCGAACTCGGCGAGGATATATTCCAAACGCTTGAATATACCAAGCAGAGCGTTGCTAAATTCAAAAAAGATAAATTTATGGGACTTTACGGCTTACCGCTTTTGAAGCTCGGATACAGTATTATGCCTCAGATGGCTTCGGAAGAGGTTATTAAAATAGGCTACTCAAATCCGCTTATTGCCATGAGTAATATCGGAGTGCTTGAAACCGATAAGCTTTCGCTTGACGGACATGAGCCGACGGACGGCTTTATGACGGGTGCTGTAAAATATAAGCCGTATGTTCTTCTTTCGGCTACGTCCATAAACTCCGAACTGACGCTTTCAATGTGTGTTCGTGGCAATGAGCAGGACGAAAAAATAGTAAACGATTTCTTTGACCTTATGGACAAGAATATCGATGTGCTTTCATCAAAGGCATAGGGTGTTGAGGTGAAATAATGAATATTCTCCATATGAGATATGCGGTTGAAGTCGCAAAATACGGCTCTATAAACAAGGCGAGTGAAAAACTGCTTATTGCTCAGCCGAATTTGAGCCGTTCGATAAAAGAGCTTGAGGCGGAGCTTGGCATTACGATTTTTGACAGAAGCACAAAGGGTATGATGCTCACTCTCGAGGGACAGCGTTTTATCGGCTACGCCAAAAATATATTAAAGCAGATTGACAACGTTGAAAAAATATATAAGGAAAACGCAGGCGTAGAGCGTAAGTCTTTTTCCGTTTCTGTACCGAGAGCGACTTATATATCCGATGCTTTCGCACAGTTTTCAAAAATGCTCGGGGAAAAGCCTGTTGAGGTTTTCTATAAGGAAACCAATTCATCAAGGACAATAACCAATGTTGTTTCTGACAATTATAAGCTCGGAATTGTGCGCTTTGCGGAAAACTACGAAAAATACTTTACAGCTTTATTTGAGGAAAAAAATCTCAAGTATGAAGATATTGCAAGCTTCGGCTATGTGCTTATAATGAGCGAAAAAAGTCCGCTTGCACAAAAAGAGGTCATACATTTTGAGGATTTGCATCCGTTTATTGAAATCGGACACGCAGACCCGTATGTTCCGTCGCTTTCGCTTGCGGAGGTTAAAAAAGAAGAGCTGCCCGATGACGGGGAGAGGCGAATTTTCGTTTTTGAAAGAGCGAGTCAGTTTGCCGTGCTTTCAAAGAACGAGCAGACGTTTATGTGGGTTTCTCCTTTGCCCGAGGACGTTTTGAAACGATATTCTCTTGTGCAAAAAATTTGCCCCGATAACAAGAAGAAATATAAGGATATGCTCATATATCATAAGGACTATAAGCTTACCGAGCTCGACCGTAAATTTATAGACGAAGTGCGTGCATCGACGTCGGAATGTATCGACATATATCAAAATTGATATAACGATATACGAATTTAATTATTCACATTATCAAAACTAATTGTTAAAATATTAACAATGGAATTTTGGAGGTTTGAATATGAGTACTAAAGAATACAAAATCGTTGATTCGGTAGAAACTCTTGAAGAAGCAATTGCCCGTGTAAGGGAAGCACAGAAGGAGTTTTCAACCTACACTCAGGAGCAGGTAGATAAAATCTTCCTTGCTGCCGCTACCGCTGCCAATCAGCAGAGAATTCCGCTTGCTAAATTAGCAGTTGAGGAAACGGGAATGGGCGTTGTAGAGGACAAGGTTATTAAGAACCATTACGCTTCGGAGTATATCTACAATGCGTACAGAGAAACAAAAACCTGCGGTGTTCTTGAAGAGGACAAGGCATACGGAATTAAAAAGATTGCAGAGCCTATCGGTCTTGTTGCTGCGGTAATTCCGACAACAAACCCGACCTCAACCGCAATTTTCAAAACTCTTATTTCACTTAAAACAAGAAACGGTATTATTATAAGCCCCCATCCGAGAGCAAAGGGTTCAACAATCGCTGCTGCAAAGGTTGTTCTTGAAGCAGCTGTAAAGGCAGGAGCTCCCGAGGGCATAATTTCTTGGATTGACGTTCCGAGCCTTGAAATGACTAACCTTCTTATGAAAGAGGCTGACATCATTCTCGCAACAGGCGGTCCCGGAATGGTTAAGGCTGCTTATTCATCAGGTAAGCCCG